>Ga0265797_10000138_pt1 | contig 140412 bp, 115 predicted proteins | sample P2T30metagenome_FD_192433 | JGI IMG/M metagenome (GOLD analysis project Ga0265797, IMG submission 192433) | Plant litter microbial communities from East Loma Ridge, Irvine, California - P2 T30 | ecosystem: Environmental > Terrestrial > Plant litter > Unclassified | place: USA: California...
CAAACCCAACGGCCTCCATAGGGCGCTCACGATGGACTCCCAATGACACCTCCCGTGCAAATCTCCACAGGGAGCCGCATCGCAGCTTACGGATTCAGCAGGAAGGTGGGGTGAAGACAGCGCTTACCCTCTTGGTACATAACCTTGCTCGAAAGGCATTGTGCCCGCAGCGGCGTGCGATGCGCGTCAGGCATTAGGATCACCCACGCGCGGGGGGGGCACTTAAGGCACCCCCAGCCCCTTGGCCTGCAGAACTGTCAGGACTATCGGTGCGGCGGAGATGTAGATGAAATCCACCCCCGCTTGCTCTGCCTGTGCCTCCGTCCGGATGTCAGCAACCGTCGCGGAACACCCCGTAGCCGGGATCGCCCTGCTTGCAGGCTTTCGTGATGTGGTGGCCTCTTCCACACCTGCGCGTGTGCGAATTCGGCGGCGGTCGCCAGCGCGATGTCGCGGGGCGTGCGCATCAGCTTGGCCACCAGCCGTACCTCGCTGGTCGTCAGCATGTCCGAACACGCCTGGATCCCTACGTTGGTCCCGTCGGCTGCCATGTTCTGCCTCCCGTGCTGCCTTGAACTCTCAACGGCACCGCGTGTGCAAGTTCGTCGCATGCGGGACGCAGGCCACAACGCTGCGACCCAACAAATGTAAAGCCTCGGGTTCCGCCTGCGCGGGGGCGTGGAACAGGCTCTGGCGAAACTCCCCACCCGCCCACTTGAAATATTGCCTGCCCCGTCCACTATCCTACGACCGCCCAATATTTCGGCAGCGGTCAGCCCCCGTGTTTTTAGGTTCATCATGACAAACATATCGTTCAACCGCCCCGTGAACATGAGCGATTGGGACATTCCCGATGGTCGCTTCGCCTCCACATCGCCCTCGCGCATCGAGGTCGTCAACGGGGGCTACACCACCGTGTATCAAGGCGTCTTCACGTATGACCGGAACGGTCAGCCGATGGGCACCGTCACCGGCTTCGACATGACGTTCCAAGGCCAGAAGGTGGCGGCAGTGTCCGGCACCTCGCTGGATGCGGCCATGGCCATGAACCTCGCCCTTGATGGGGAGATCGAGGATCTTTACGAGGAAGCCCTGCGCGGCAACGACACCGTGAACGGTTCCACAGGCGCGGACGTGCTGACGGGCGAGGACGGTCGCGACGTCCTGAACGGAGGCGGTGGCAACGACCGTCTCGATGGTGAATCGGGCAACGATACCCTGTCGGGCGGTGCCGGAAACGACACCCTTGTCGGTGGTGAGGGGTCGGACCGCCTTGTCGGTGGCCTTGGCAACGACACGATCGTGTTCGACTTTTCGCGCGATTCCGCTGATCTCGGCTTTGCGAACGGCGAACTGCAAGTGACCCGCGACGGAGGGACGACGACCGTCGGCGGCGGCGAACGCTTTGTCTTCGACGGCGTCGAATACAGCTATGCCGAGCTGAACCGTCCCCTGCCATCCGAGAACCTGGTCCGGAACGGAACGGATCGCGATGACGAAATCTCGACCTTCAACGGCAATGACCAGATCCGCGGCGGGCGGGGTGAGGACAGCCTTTACGCACGTGGCGGGAACGACGCCCTGTGGGGTGACGCGGACGGGGATGACCTGTACGGCGGCGCGGGCAACGACCGTCTTTACGGCGGCACCGGCAATGACGACCTGAATGGCGGAATCGGCAGCGATCTGCTGGACGGCGGCGCGGGCCGCGACACGGCAGAGTTCACGGGCAACGGCAACATCACGGCCGACCTGCGCCTGAACGGTGCCCAGAACACCGGCGAAGGTATGGACAGGTTGGTGTCCATCGAAAACATCGAGACAGGTGCGGGCAGTGACCGCCTGACCGGCAACGCGGCCAACAACAGCTTCGAGAGCGGTGCGGGTAACGACTTCCTTTATGGCGGTGCGGGCAACGACTCCCTGTCGGGCGAAGCGGGCAACGACCGCCTTTCGGGTGGTGCGGGCAATGACCTGCTGTCGGGCGGGGCGGGTAACGACTATCTGGCAGGCGGCGCAGGGCGTGACACGGCCGATTTCGACGGCGACGCTTCCGTCATCGTCGACCTGTCGAAAGGCACGGCGACGGGAAGTGCATCGGGCCGCGACACCCTCAATTCCATCGAGAACGTCCGTGGAAGCGACCGGGGTGACAGCCTGACCGGAGACCGACTGGCGAACCGTCTTGACGGGGATGACGGCGACGACATCCTGCGCGGTGCCGCTGGCAGCGACACCCTGAACGGCGGCGAAGGCAAGGACCGCATCACGGGCGGTCTGGGATCGGACGTCATGACAGGGGGCGAGGATGCGGACGTCTTCGTGTTCGGCCGCGGCGCCGGCAACGACAGGATCCTCGACTTCAACAGCGGCGAGGACAAGCTTTCCTTCGCGGGTCTGACCGAAGCCGACCTTACAATCTCGTCTACGAATACGGGCACCATCATCTCGTTTGCCGGGACGCAGATCAATCTTGAAGGTGTCAGCCAGAACGAACTGAACTCCTGGGATTTCATGTTTACCTGAACAAGAACCGATCATCCCCCGTCTCACGCGGCGGGGGATGTCGCCTTCATCGTCCGGACGGTCAGATTACCTTCAGCATGGGCGGTCGCTTAACTGATCTTTCGGTGTGCCTGACCCGCTACTCCGCCGCCATGCGGATGGCAGGGTTTGACCGTATCCGCGCCAGCACGCCTTCACTGATGGCCGACCCGATTTCCGCGCTTTCCGTGATGCCCTGAATGAAGGGACGTTCATGCATCAGATAGGGCAAGGAGCCGAGGACGACCTTCCCGCCATACCCCGGCAAGGACGGCATTTCGTAATTGTCTCCCACCACGGGAATGTCCTGCCCCGCCTCCAGCACCGCATGGCGAAGCGACGGAAATGGCAGATCCGCGCTTTCCAGCGCCTTCTGGCCCCGCGCATCGACGAAAAGGGCGAACCTGTGCTCCTCCGTTCCGATACGCACGACTGTGCCGTATTCCGACACGTCGGTGATGTAATCCTGACCCAGCGTCAGAAGCGACAGAACGCCCGCATCGTGCAAAGCCAGCATTCGGCGGATCGATTGCGACGGAACGGCTGCATAGTTGTCTATGAAGACCCGTTTCAAGCCGCTGTCGAACCTCCGATGATCATCCTCAGACAATTCGGTGACAAGATCGCCCATCTTCTGGTGCATCCGCAGGATGGCATAGCGCCAGCCCACCGTATGCCGCGACGTCTTGTTGCTCTCCGCCTCGGTCAGGTTTGATCGTGCCCATTCGAACGGATCAACCCTGCGCCGCTGGTCGAAATACAACTCGGTGAAGGTGTCGGCATTCGATCCGTCCAGATCATGGCCCGTTACCCATGCCCGATCGACGCTTTGCAATTCCCGAAGGAAAAGGCCGAAAACCCGATCCAGCAGACCGTCCTGCCCCGCGGTCACCGCCTCAGCCAGAGCGTTGTCGGTCATGACAGTCAGAGGTTTGTAGGGAATGCCGCAATAGAAATCCGCTTCCGGCAGCAGGCCGTTCCGCGACATCAGGGTAATGTCGAGCGCGGACCCCGCATCGCCCAAGGCATAAACCAGCCTTCCGTCGGCTTCGTCCCGGAAGACGCCATGCTGCGTTGCAATGGCCATCGCCGCGTCGATGGAACTGAGGGACGTGCCCATGATGCCGATGCGGACTGCGGGAATGTCCGTATCGAACAGGCCGGACCACGGGCTTGCGAAATAGGATTCAGGCCCGTCCTTGTCGTCGGGCCATACATGGCCGGTGGTCAGGACAACCTGGTCGAAGACCGGTTCCAACCGTGCGACCCGGGTCGACAGGGCGATCTTGTCCCCCTCCGGATGCAGGTCCGCGATCTCGCATTCCTCGTGGATATGGATGCGGTGGCCGGCCGCCTCCGCCCCGGCCAGAAGGGTCACGAACTGCGCGCGGAAGTATTGCCCCAGCAGCAAGCGGGGGGTGAACACCCGTTCGTCCAGCGTGTCCGCATCGACGCCGAAGCTTTCCAGAACGGCCAGCGGCAGCGTGCGCATCCAGTCCAGATAGGTTTCGGACAGGCTCGGGATTTCTATGCTCGCGATGTTGGCAAGCATGCTCTTGCGGCAGGACGCGATGCTGTAAGGCATGCCGACGCCCGCCTGACCACCGCTTTCAAAGATCGAGATTTCCAGCGGTTCGCCATGCTGCACGAGATTCTGCAAGGTATAAAGCCCTGTGGGACCCATACCTACGATTGCAATGTGGAATGGCATCTGGGGACAACCTCGCTGGAACCGAAATCACAAGGTGCAAGCGAAGGATAAGTTCCGGCGCGGGGCGGAAATTCCATGTGATGAGACGGGGTGATGGCCCCTTCCCTTCTGGCACGTCCTGCAGCCCGATGAGGCTGTCTTACGGCCTGATGTCATGGACCTTCCACGCCTGCCTTCCCTACACGAATGACCGCTCGGGAAATCACGGGCAAGGGGCGGCGGCACTCGATGCCGCCGCCCCGATATCCATCCGTTCCGCATCCCTGCCCGACGGCGGCGGGTGCTTCAACCCACCCGCACCAGCGTCTTCATCGCGTGCGCATCGCCGTCCAGCCCCGCAAAGGCACGGGCCACATCGTCCAGCGGGCGTATGTCGGTGATCATCGCCTTGGCATCGATCACACCCCGCGCCAGCAGGTCGATTGCGGCGTCGAAATCCTCCGCCTCGTAGACGCGGGCGCCGATCAGCTCCAGCTCTCTCCAGAAGAAACGGAACAGATCCACCTGCGGGCGAGTGGTGTGGATGGCCACCATGACGATCCGCCCACGAGAGGCCGCCACGTCGGTCATCAGGTCGGTGCCCGCCTGCGTGCCCGACACCTCGAACACCACATCAGCGCCCTTGCCCTTCGTTGCGGCGGTGACGGTGGCCACAGGATCGACCTCCCTCGGGTTCATCGTGACGAACCCCATCTCCTGCGCCACGGACAGCCGGTGCGGATTCACCTCCGACAGGATGACATTGGCTCCTTCGTTCCGCGCGACCATCGCGATAAGGATGCCGATGGGTCCGCCGCCGATGACCAGCACATCCTCGCCCGCCTTCACCCGACCGCGCCGGACGTCGTGGCAGGCAACCGCGACGGGCTCTGTCAGGGCCGCATGTTCAAGGCTCGCGCCGTCCGGCAGGCGGTGGATGGCATAGGCGGGAACGGTCCAGTATTCCTGCAACGCCCCGTCCGTATCAAGACCAAGGAACTTCAGTCGATGGCAGATGTGCGACAGGCCCGCATCGCAGGCCGGACAATCGCCGCAGGGGGCCAGCGGGCGGATCGCCACAGCAACCCCGACGGGAAGGTCCACCCCCTCGCCCACGGTGGCGATGATGCCGGACATCTCGTGCCCCAGCACGCGGTTGTGGCCGATACGCGCATCCATCGCCCCGTGATAGGCATGCATGTCGGTGCCGCAAATGCCGTTGAAGGCGACCTGCACCTCCACCTCGCCGGCCTTCGGGGGCTGGCGGGGGATGTCACGGATCTCGAAATTCTTGTGTCCGGTGTAGAAGGCGGCTTTCATGGCACATTCCCTGTTGGAAAGGCCGGGCGCATCAACGCCCGGCTCAAGATCAGCGCGAGGTCAGATCGTCGGGCAGATCGCGGTTGTGGAACTGCGTGAACAGCTCGCGCAGCGTGCCATCCTCGAAGTTTTCGGTGATCCAGCCGTTCAGCCAGGCCTGCAGCTCCGGATTGCCCTTGGGCAGTCCCATGCCGAGGTTGGTTTCCCGCTGCACGAACTTGATCTCCATCGGCGTGCCGGAGCGTTTGGCGTTGATCCCGCCGATGACCGCGGACTGGCTGGACAAAATGTCGATCTGGCCCGAGACGGCGGCGGTGATAAGCGTGGCGTCATCCTCGAACCGCAGGATCTCGGCACCCGGGGCGTTGGCCGTCAGGTCCTGATCGTTGGTCGTGGCGCGGGTCACGCCCACGCGCTGGCCCGCCAGATCGGCATAGCTCGCGACCTCCACATCCTCCGGCGCGGCCACGACGATGGCAAGCGTCGCATATGGCACGGTGAAGTCGATGGCCTGCTTGCGTTCCTCCGTGATGCCAAGTGCGGAGACGACCAGATCGGCCTTGCCCGTCTGCACGGTCGGCACGCGGGCGGCATTGGTGATTTCCACCAGCTGCAGCTCCACGCCCAAGCCCTCCGCGATCAGTTTTGCGGTTTCCACGTCGGATCCGGTGGGCGTCATGCTCCCGTCGATATAGGAATATTGCGGGATGCCCATGGCCACCGCGATGCGGATACGGCCTGCATCCTTGATGTCCTGCAGATCGGCATGAGCAGCGCCAGCCAGCAACGTGAACGCCGTTGCAATCGTTACCAGTTTCATATGTCGTCTCTCCCTTTCGTGTCCGGCCTCCCCGCCGGACGATTACAGATCGTGGTCCAGAAACTCGCGCAGTTCGGCGGTTCCCGGGGTCGTCAGGATCGAGGCGTCGCCCACTTCGTGGACATGGCCCTGATGCATGAAGATCACCTTGTCGGCGGCACGGCGGGCGAAGGCCATCTCGTGCGTCACGACCACCATTGTCATGCCGCCGCGTGCCAGATCTTCCATCACGCGCAGAACCTCGCCCGTCAGCTTGGGGTCGAGCGCGGACGTCACCTCGTCGAACAGCATGACCTTGGGCTGCATGGCAAGGCTGCGGGCGATGGCCACCCGCTGCTGCTGCCCGCCCGAAAGCTGTTCGGGATAGCTGTCGATCTTTTCGGCCAGCCCCACCTGCAGCAGCACGCGCTTGGCCACCTCCATCGCGTCGACTTTCGACATCTTCTTCACCCGCTTCAGGGCGAGGATGACGTTCTGCCCCACGGTCATGTGCGGGAACAGGTTGTAGGACTGGAACACCATCCCCACATCCTGCCGCAGGTCGCGGGCATCCAGCGCGGGGTCTTCGACGCGGTGGCCGCAGACCTCGATGCTGCCGCCCTGGATATGCTCCAGCCTGTTGATGCAGCGCAGCGCCGTGGACTTGCCGGAACCGGAGGCGCCGATCAGCGCCACGACCTGCCCCTGCTCGATGTCGAAGGAAATGCCCTTCAGCACCTCCAGCGCGCCGAACCGTTTGATCACATTCTCAAGCCTGACGACGGCCGGCATTCAGCTTCCTTTCGAGCGTGCGGCTCCACAGCGACAAGGGGTAGCAGAGCGCGAAATAAAGCACGGCTGCGATCCCGAAGACGAGGAACGGCTGGAACAGCGAATTGTTGATGACCTGGGCAGAGCGTGTCAGCTCCAGGAACCCCACGACGGAGGCGAGCGAGGTATTCTTGACCAATTGCACGGTGAACCCGACCGTCGGGGGTGTGGCGATGCGGGCCGCCTGCGGCAGGATCACGTCGACCAGGGTCTGCCAGCGGGTCAGGGCCAGCGTCTCCGCCGCCTCGAACTGGGTCTTTTCGATGGAGAGGACCGATCCGCGCCAGATCTCCCCCAGATAGGCGGAGGAATAGACCATCATGGCAAGCGATGCGGCGGCAAGGGCCGGAACCTCGATCCCGGCAACGCCGAGGCCGAAATACATCAGGAACATCTGGATCAGCAGCGGCGTGCCCTGCACGATCTGGACATAGGCCAGCGCCACGCGACGCAGCCAACGGCGGCGCGAGATGCGTGCCAGCATCACCACAAACCCCGCAATGGCCCCCAGCAGCAGCGCGCAGACCGACAGCACCACCGTCCACAGCAGGCCGTTCAGCAGATAGAACATGTGGCCTTGGGTAAACCCGTCCATCACATCGCCCCCAGCTTGCGCTGACGGGGAAACGCGATCAGGCCGATGCCCCAGAACGCGCCCCGCATCAGGAAGGTGATGCCGATATACAGCAGGCCGACCACGATATACGTCTCGAACGACCGGAAGGTGTTGGACTGGATGTTGTTGGCAACCCCCGTCAGCTCCTCGGCCGAGATCTGCGAGGCGATGGATGTGGTCAGCATCATCAGCACGAACTGGCTGGTCAGTGACGGATACACCTTCTCGATCGCGGGCATCAGGATGATATCGCGATAGATCTGGAACTTCGTCAGGCCAAGCGCCTCCGCCGCCTCGATCTGGCCGCGTGGAATGGCGTCCATGCCTGCGCGCACGATTTCAGCGGTATAGGCACCGACATTGATGACCAGCGCGAAGATCGCGGCCCACAGGATCGGCAGGCGCAGCCCGATGGAGGACAGACCGAAGAAGATGAAGAAGATCTGCACGATGAACGGCGTGTTGCGCACCGTCTCGATATAGATGCCCGCCACGGTGGGCAGGCCGCGCAGTTGCGACCGCCGCGCCACCGCGCACAGCACACCGATGACCATGCCAAGCGCGACCGAGGCCACGGTCAGCTGGATCGTCACCCATGCGCCCGACAGGAAGTTCTGCCAGTAAGGCGCAAGGGCCGCGAAGTCGAATTCGTATTGCATCGCCGGGCCTCCCCTCCCAGGTTCGCGGTCAACGGCCGAGCCATCCCCCGTCGACCGGAAGCGTGACCCCGTTCACGTAATCGGACGCGGAGGAGGCGAGGAACACCGCGGCCCCCCCCATGTCCGACGGCCGACCCCAGCGTCCCGCCGGAATGCGACCCAGAATGTCGGCATTCCGCTTCGGATCTTCACGCAGGGCGGTGGTGTTGTTCGTCTCGATGTATCCGGGTGCGATGGCGTTCACGTTGACGCCGTGGGCAGCCCATTCGTTGGCCAGGATCTTCGTCAGCCCGGCCACACCGCTTTTCGCGGCCGTGTAGGGCGACACGCGGATGCCACCCTGAAACGACAAAAGCGAGGCGATGTTGATGATCTTGCCGGATCCCTGCCCGATCATCGCACGTCCCGCCGCCTGCGACAGGAAGAACAGCGATTTGAGGTTGGTGTCCATCACCGCATCCCAGTCCGCTTCGGTGAAATCCACCGCATCTGCGCGCCGGATGATGCCCGCATTGTTCACGAGAATGTCGATGCGGCCCATCGTGGACACCACCTCCTCCACGATGCCGGCTGTGGGCGCGGTGCTGGACAGGTCGGCGCGGATATCGTGGTGGCGGATGCCCTCGGGCAGGAGCGTGCGCGTATCCTCGGCAGACGACCGGCCCACGGTCACGATGTCTGCGCCCGCCTGTGCCAGTGCCACGGCGATACCTTGGCCGATGCCGGTATTCGCTCCGGTGATGACGGCCACGCGGCCCGAAAGGTTGAAGATATCCGTCACGCCTGTTCCTCCCAGTCATTCAGAAAATATTCGGGGTGGGCGCTGCCCGCGGTGCCGAGTTCGCCCAGCATCTGCCCGATATGCAGGTTCATCGCCTGTGCCGTCGCCGCCGGATCGCGGGCCGCAAGGCCGTCGCGAATGGCGCGGTGTTCGCTGACCACCCGGGCCAGCCGCCCCGCCTGCGGCAGCGTCGTCAGACGATAGCGATCGATCTGCGCACGCACCGTATCCACCGTCGCAATAATGGTTCGCCTGCCCGACAGATCGCCGATCATGCGATGGAATTCGCTGTCCGTGCGGTGAAAGGCGTCGATGTCGCCGGCCCGTTGCGCCGCATCCAGTGCCGACAGGTTGTCGTCGATCCGTGCGATGATGGAGGCGTTGGTGCGCAGGGCCGCCTCCTCCGCCATCACGAGTTCCAAGGCGCGGCGGATCATGATGCTTTCATACAGCACGCGCAGCGGAATCCGCGCGACGAAGGTGCCCACCTGCGGATAGATCGCAACCAATCCTTCATCTGCCAGCCGCAGCAGCGCCTCTCTCAACGGGGTGCGGCTGACGCCGAAATGGTCCAGCAGATCGCGTTCGGGCAAGGGGTCGTTCGGCTTGCGACGCATGGCGATGATGTCGTCGTGCAACTCCCGATAGATAAGTGTGGCCGTACGTGGCTGATCCGCGCGGGATCGCGCAGCGACCGACATGGCCCCCACCCGTCTTGGCCGCCGCTGACGCACGTCCTGTTCCACCATGACCCCTTCCTTTGATTCTTCGACAATACTAGTATGCTTGTAAGGCCGCAAGAAGATGGAATTCGGCGGTCCCGCAAAATAGTTGGCGGAATGTCACATCGGAGTCAGTGTGGTGTTCGCCCTATAAAGGGGATCTGTCATCGGGCCTTTAGGCAGTCTGATAATCCGCTTCTACGCATCAAGGTGCCGACGCTCCTTTTTCCAAACGAATGAAAGGAGTGGCCATTCTGTCCAAGTCCTGCGTGGGATAGGATCAACACGGTGTCACAGCTGACAATTTTACGAGGCCGGTTCATTTTTTAGTGGATTCCGATCAAAAAGGTCGGAATAAGCCATCATCCAGAACGGGAACGGCCAGCCAGACGCCACGCCCCCGCCGTTCGTTCCTTATCCGGCGAATATCATGTCCGACACGATTGCGTTTCTTTTCCCGACTGCGGCCTCGCGCAGGGCGGGAACGGCCTTCCTGCTTGGCTGCACCGCCCTGTGTGCGGCACCTGCCACGGCGCAGGACGCCCAGGGACAAAGGGTGACAGCGCTGGCACCCATCGTCGTGGAAGGTCAGGACGACACGACGACCGTGGTGGCCGAAGGGCTGTCGTTCGGTGGCAAGGTCGGCACCGACATTCTGGATACCGCAGGTTCCATTTCCGTCGTGACGGCAAAGGAATTGCAGCAGCGCGGCGTGCAAAGCGCGGAACAGGCGCTGCAATATACCGCCGGCATCGTGACGGACTTCTACGGCACCGACAACCGTTGGGACTTCTTCAAGATCCGCGGCTTCGACGCCTACACCTATCGCGATGGCTTGCGTCTTGGCGGCAGCGGCCAAAGCAGCAACAACCTGCGCGAGGAGATATACGCCTACGAACGGGTGGAGGTGCTGAAGGGTGCCGACACGACCCTGTTCGGCGTGTCCGATCCCGGCGGCATGGTCAATTACGTCACCAAGACCCCGAAAACGGAACGGTTCGGGGAAGCCTATGCGACCGTCGGCTCCTTCGCGCATGCGGAAACGGGCGTCGATTTCGGCGACAACCTGACCCCCGACGGCAGCCTGTCTTACCGCATCACTGCCAAGGTGCAGGATGCCGAAAGCGACGAGGATTATTCACGCGACGACGGCAATTTCCTGATGGGCGGCCTGACGTGGCGACCGTCGGATGCCACCACGGTCACGGTGGTCGCGGACTATCTCAAGACCGAGGGTTCGACCAGTTCCGGCCTGCCCTTCGGTGCGGGTCTGGACCGCGACACCTTTCTGGGCGAGCCTGACTTCAACTTCGTCGGAAACGAGAGGACGGCCCTCAGCCTGATGGTCGACCATGATTTCGGCGGAGGACTGAGCTTCAGCGGTAACACCCGCTATGACGATTCCAGCAGCGATTTCGGCATGGTGTTCCTAGGCTCCACCATTCCGGACACGACGACCGTCAACCGTGCGTTCTTTGCCAACGACACCAAGGGCCACCGGTTCAATTCCGATGCGCGCCTGACCTATGACACGGCCTTCGGATCGGTGGAAAGCTCCACCTCCGTGGGGGCGCAGTATGTATCGACGGGCTATACCCGGCTGGGCTGGTATCTGTTCGATCCCGCAGCGGGCGGGCCGGCCCCCATCGACTGGGAAAATCCGATCTATTCGGGCGCGCCGGTTCTGACGGCGGGGAATGCCTATGAAAACATACAGCGGTCCGAGGATACGCGGGCGCTCTACGTCCAGCAGCGGTTCACCTTCTCCGAACGGCTTATCGCGACGATCGGCCTGCGCCACGACTGGACCGACATCGAGCAGACGAACCGGATGGACGATACCGTCTCCGAAAACGAGCTGAGCGAGACGACCGCCCGCGTCGGCCTGACCTACAAGATCACGCCGGAAGTGTCGGCCTACGCCACCTATGCGGAATCGGCGGTTCCCGCTTCCACGCTGACGCTGGATCCGGAGCTGGGCAAGCAATACGAACTGGGCGTCAAATATCGCCCCGAAGCGATGAATGCCCTGTTCAGCGCCGCGATCTACGACCTGACCAAGGAAAACATCAGCCGCACCGATATCGACAACGGTCAGCAATACCTCGTGGGGGAGATCCGCGCACGCGGGCTGGAGCTGGAGGCGCGGGCCGAGGTTCTGGACGGGCTGGAGATGATCGCCGCCTATTCCTACACCGACACGGAAGTGACGGACTCGCTGTCCCCGAACCAGGGCAACGAGCTGGACAAGGTTCCGAACCACCTCGCCTCGCTCTGGACGAATTACACCCTGCAGGGCAATGGCGCACGCGGTGAGATGACCTTCGGACTCGGGGCGCGCTATACCGGGACGTATTTCAACGATGCGGCGAATGCGAACGGACGGAACGAGTCCGCCATGATCTACGATGCCGCCGTCAGCTACGAGATCGCTGCCGACACGGCAGTGTCCGTGAACGTGACCAACCTGTTCGACAAGGAATACGACACCGGCGGTTCGGCAATCTACTACAACCCCGGCCGCGAGATCCGCGCGACCCTGCGCCGCAACTGGTAATCATCGCCCGCAGGTAACGAAAGACACCGGCAGCCCCGCAGCTGCCGGTATTTTCATAAACAAGACATGCATCGGGCGCTGATGACCGTCGAAAAGGCATCCCTGGGATCGGCAAGACGTGCCGCGTTCACCGACTGTGACTGCCAGTCAGCTCCGACCAGGGAGAAGCCCGCTTCTGCACGGACCGGACCGCGTCTTGCAGAGCATTCCGGCACGCAGGTCGAGTGCGGCAACACCGGCCCCCTGCCAGTAAGGACGCGCGTCCGCAATGATCGGTCATGTCGTGTGGGGGCGCAAAGATCCTCAGAGCGCGCCATCCTCCATCCGGTGACGCCCGACGGGCAACATCATCGGCTTGCCGGATGTGGGATCGCGGATGATGTGACTGCGCAGGGCGAAGACGGCCTGCACCATGTCCTCGGTCAGAACCTCCCCGGGCGGGCCCATTGCATGGACGCGCCCGCCCGCCATCGCGATCAGCCGGTCGGCATAGCGGGCCGCAAGGTTCAGGTCGTGCAGCACCATAAGGACGGTGGTGCCCCTTGCGCGGTTCAGGTCGGTCAGAAGGTCCAGGACCTCTATCTGGTTGGCGATGTCCAGAAAGGTGGTGGGTTCGTCAAGCAGCAGCAGGTCCGTCTGCTGGGCCAGCGCCATCGCGATCCACACACGCTGACGCTGCCCACCCGACAGCTCGTCCACCGCGCGATCGGCAAGGGTTGCGGTACGGGTCGCGTTCAGCGCCTCTGCCACCGCTTCGTCATCGGCTTTCGTCCAGCGGGCAAACAGGCCGTGATGGGGGTGCCGCCCACGGCTGACCAGATCCGCCACGGTGATGCCTTCCGGGGCGATGGGCGATTGCGGCAGAAGGCCCAGCGTGCGCGCCAGCATGCGGGCGGGCATCCTGTGAATAGACTGCCCGTCCAGCAGCACCTGCCCCGCGGCGGGGCGCAGCAGTCGCGTCATCGTCCGCAGCAGGGTGGACTTGCCGCAGGCATTGGCCCCCACGATGGCAGTTATCTTGCCCGGCGGAATATCGAGGTTCAGCCCGTTCAGGATCGTGGTGTCGCCGTATCCGGCGGTCAGATCGCTGACGGCAAGGGTGTGGGGGATCATGACGCGCCTCCGTTGCGGTTCGCCCGCACGATCAGGTATATGAGATAAGGCGCACCAAGCGCCCCCGTGACCACGCCCACGGGATAGCGGGCCGGCAGCAGGAACTGTCCGACGTAATCGCCCGCCAGCACCAGCACCGCCCCGATCAGGGCGGCGGGCAGCAGGACCGACCCGTCGCGCCCCATGATCCGCGATGCGATCGGTCCCGACAGGAACGCGACGAACGCGATCGGCCCCGCCACCGCCGTCGCGACGGAGATGAGGCCCACTGCCGCCACGATCACCACAATGCGCGTCCGCCCCACACGTACGCCAAGCGCCGAGGCCGTGTCGTCCCCCAGACGAAGCGCCTCCAGATCGCGGGCGCGGGACAGAAGAAGGGTGCCGAACACGATCACTGCCACCAGCAGCGGCAGGGCGTCCTGCAAGCGCGCGCCATTGACGCTGCCCGTCAGCCAGCGCATCGCATCCTGCAAGGTGCCCGAGGGTGCGCGGGCAAGGACATAGGCGATGACGCTTTCCAGCATGGCCGACACGCCGATCCCCACAAGGATCAGCCGCGCACCCGCCACCCCGCCCTTGAACGACAGGCCGTAGACCAGCATCGCGATGCCGAGGCCCGCCGCGATGGCAAAGACCGGCACCACCGGACCGTCCCAACCCAGCACGACAATGGCAAAGACGGCGGCGGCACTCGCCCCGGAACTGATACCGATGATGTCAGGGCTGGCCAGCGGGTTGCGCAGCATCACCTGAAACGCCGCCCCGCCCAGCCCGAAGCTGATCCCCGCAAGCAGCCCCAGCACCGCGCGCGGCAGGCGCAATTGCCCCACGGTGAAGGCCGCCCCCGGCACGTCGCCGCCCGTCAGCACGCGAAGAACGTCGGCCGGAGGGGTGAAGCTTTGTCCCAGCATCAGCGTGACGGCGATCAGCGTGACCACGATTGCCGCCAGAAGCCCGATCAGGCGCCGCCGGTGCCGACCGCGCAGCTGCCGGTCCCGTTGCATGAGATGTGCGGTCGTCATAGCGAGGCGATCCGTTGGCGGCGCACGATCCAGATGAAGAACGGCCCGCCCACAAGGGCGGTGACGATGCCCACGTCCAGCTCGCTCGGCCTGGCGGCAAGACGGCCGACGATGTCGGCAGCCAGCAGCAGGCAGGCCCCTGCCAGCGCGGAAAACGGCAACAGCCAGCGGTGGTCGATCCCGACCAGCAGGCGGCAGACATGCGGCACCACAAGACCCACGAAGCCGATGGGTCCGCAGATCGCGGTGGTCGCGCCGCACAGAAGGATGGCCCCGCCAGCCGCCGCCGCCCGCGTCAGCGCCACGCTTTCACCAAGGCCCGCCGCAAGGTCGTCGCCAAGTGCCAGCGCGTTCATCTTGCGCGCGCAGATCAGGCTGATCGCGAAACCCACGGCCAGAAACGGCAGCACGAGAAGGATCCCGTCCATCCCTGCCCCGCCAATCCCGCCGATCTGCCACGACCGCACCCCACCCGCGATGTCGGCGCGGGGCAGGACGATGGCGATCACCAGCGATGCCCCCGCGATGGATGTGGCAGCGCCCGCCAGCGCCAGCTTCAGCGGTGTCGCCCCGCCTCGGCCAAGAGAACCGACGGTATAGACGAACACCGCCGCCAGCCCCGCGCCAAGGATCGCAAGCCAGACATATTCCTGCAGGGACGTGATGCCGAACCAGGCGATTCCGATGACCACCGCCAGCGACGCCCCCATGTTGACGCCAAGGATGCCGGGATCGGCAAGCGGATTGCGGGTGATGCCCTGCATGACCGCCCCCGCCAGGCCAAGCGCTGCCCCCGCCAGCACGCCAAGGGCGGTGCGCGGGATACGGGCGGCCACCGCCGCCTGCCCGATCGTGTCCACCTGACCGATGAGGGCGGCCGCGATGTCGGCCCAGCCGACATTGCGCGTGCCCACCGCCACCGACATCGCGCAAAGCAAGGCCAGCACCAGAATGGTAGCGACCAGCCAGCCTGCCCGCGTCGATGCCGTGCCTGCAGCAGCAGGACCCAACCTTTGCTTCATTGCGACGCGCGCGCCGCGGCAGCCAGCTGGTCGACATAGCCATCCAGCACCCACGGGATCGACAGCGGCGTCGGGTTCGCCCCATTGCCCTGCGGGTTGTTCTGCAGCATGACCACCGCACCGTTCGCCACTGCCGGCATCCGCGACAGCAGTGGATCGGCCTTCAGCGCGGTCATCAGCGCCTCGCCGCCATAGGTCACGAGGATGTCCACGTCGTCGAAAGCATCGATCCGCTCCGCGCTGACCTCACCCGCGAACAGACCACTGGCGGATGCTTCGGTCACGCTGGCCGGATAGGTCAGACCCAGATCCGCAAAGAAGCGCACACGGGTGTCCGCCGTGGTGTAGAAGTTGACGATGCTGAGGTTCGTTGTGTCCAGATGGGTGATGAACATCGCGGATTTGCCCTGCAGTTCGGGATGCCGCGCGGCCGACGTCGCGATCCGCGCGTCCAGATCCTTCACCAGCGCCTCGCCCTCCTCGGCCATGCCCATGCCCGCGCTGTTCAGGCGGATCATGTCCCGCCATTCCGTCGCGTAGGGGTTTTCAGGATAGGCGACGACGGGAGCGATCATGCTCAGTGTCTCGTAATCCGACTGCGACAGGCCGGAATATGCGGCGAGGATCACGTCCGGCTGCGTTGCAGCCACCGCTTCGAAATCGATCCCGTCGCCTTCGTCGAACAGCACGGGCGTTTCCGCCCCCAGTTCCTTCAGCCGTGCCGCGACCCATGGAAGCAGACCGTCATCGTCGTCATCGCCATAGCTGGCACGGGTGAACCCCACCGGCACGACGCCAAGCGCCAGCGGAACCTCGAAATTGGCAAAGGCCACGGTGGCGATCCGTTCGGGTTTTTCGGCAATGACCGTCGTGCCGAAGCGGTTCTGGATGCTGATGGGATATTCCTGCGCGAAGGCGGGGGCGTGAAGCGACATGCACAGCGCACTGAGGCAGGCCAGACGGACGATCCGGAAGTTCGGCACCTTGTCATCTCCAAAGATGATGCTTTTGGTCGGCTTTTCACGTCCGGCCCAAACCGTCAAGGCCGCAGGACGCCGATGCGTCGCCTATCGCCTTCACCTGTCCGCCACCGGCACATGATCATACGTCCATATGAGGCAAGGAAACCGGATCGACCGCAGGGGGGAGGGTTGGCGCGCGATGGCTGTCATCTTTCAGCGCGGTGCCCGTCACGCCGCGTCGCAGCGCCTCATGCACCAGCCATGCGATCTTGTGCGCGGCCTCCGCATGGGACAGGCCGCCCTTGCCGTGGATGTTGGACACGCAGTTGCGCAGGCTGTCGGGCGTGCCGGGACGCGGCGCGAGGGTCAGGTAGGCGCCGAGGCTGTCGGACACCGAAAGTCCCGGACGTTCCCCGATCAGCATGATGCAGATGCGGGCGCCCATCCGGCTCGCGATCTCGTCCCCGATGGCAACGCGACCACCATCGACCTGCGCAACCGGACCCAGGGTCAGCCCTTCCAGCGCGGGACGCAATGCAAGGATCAGTGGTGCGGCCTGCACGGCGACGGCGGTGGCCGACAATCCGTCGGCCACGACGATGGCCACATCGCAAGGGTTGGCGGGGATGCGGCCTTCGTCCTCGGGGTCCAGCAGACGGCCCAGATCCGGGCGACGCAGGTAGTCGGCACGCAGGACCGCGCGGCTGCGCACGCGGAATGCGGGCTGCGGCAGATCCAGCGCGTCCCAGTCCACCGTGCCGTGAATGGCCGCGCGTGCGGCGGCATGACTGGCCTGGAAATCAAGCACGGCGGACAGTGGTGCAGCACCGCCGCGCGGGTCCAGCCGCACGCGGGCGGGCGTCAGGTCGTGAAGGCGGGTGATGTCGGTCATGCCCCGATCCCCATGCGGCGGGTGATGTCCGACAGGTCGGGCAGCGCGCGCGTCCCTTCGCCCGCAAGGTTCATGCGGGCCAGCCACTCCTGAAACTCGGGCGCTGGCTGCAATCCCGTCACATCGCGCAGGTAGTCGATATCCTCGAAGGCAAGGCTCTGGTAGGACAGCATCACGTCATCCGCACCCGGCACGGTGATGACGAACGTGACACCCGCCGCTGCAAGGACGGTCATCAGGATGTCCATGTCGTCCTGATCCGCCTCCACGTGGTTGGTATAGCAGACGTCAACCCCCATCGGCAGGCCGAGGATCTTGCCGCAGAAATGATCCTCCAGCCCCGCCCGAATGATCTGCTTGCCGTCATACAGATATTCCGGACCGATGAAGCCCACGACCGTGTTCACCAGAAGCGGGCGGAACGCGCGGGCGACGCCATAGGCGCGCGCCTCCAGCGTCTGCTGGTCGATGCCGTGATGGGCACCCGCAGACAGGGCCGCACCCTGCCCCGTTTCGAAATACATCACATCCCGCCCCACCGTGCCGCGGTTCAGCGACAGCGCCGCGTCCTGCGCTTCTGCCAGAAGGGCAAGGTCGATGCCAAAGCCGCGATTGGCCCCTTCCGTCCCCGCGATGGACTGGAACACCAAGTCGACCGGACCGCCCCGCTCGATCACCTCGATGCTGTTGGTCACGTGGGTCAGAACGCAGGTCTGGGTCGGCATGTCGAAGCGCTGGCGCAACCCGTCCAGCGCGGTCAGCATCTGCAGGCAATTCTCCACGCTGTCCGAGGCGGGGTTGATGCCGATCACCGCATCCCCCGCCCCGCGCAGCAGCCCGTCCAGCACCGACACCGCGATGCCGCGCAGATCGTCCGCCGGATGGTTCGGCTGCAACCGCGTGGACAGCCGCCCCTTCAGGCCAAGCGTGTTGCGGAAACGACTGACCACCTCCGCCTTGCGGGCGACACGTATCAGGTCCTGGTTGCGCATCAGTTTGGACACGGCAGCCACCATTTCCGGCGTCAGTCCACGCGCCACCGCCATCAGGTCTGCCGTCGTGGTCGTGGACGACAAGAGCCAGTCGCGAAATTCCCCCACGGTCATCGACGCGACGGGGGTGAACGCCACAGGATCGTGCGTGTCGAGGATCAGCCGCGTCACCTCGTCCGTCTCGTAGGGGACCAGCGCCTCGGACAGGAAATCGGTCAGGGGCAGATCCGCCAGCACGTAACGTGCAGCCACGCGTTCGGGGGCAGACCGCGCCGCGATGCCGGCCAGCTGGTCACCGGACCTTTCAGGCGTTGCCGCCGCAAGAATATGGGCAAGGCCCGTGAAAACGAAACGCTCCCCTCCGACGGTGGCACGATGGCGGGTCATGACAAGCCTTTCCTGTGGTGCGCCGCCTGCAGGGCAGGTCAGCCGTGCAGCCGTGCAGCCGAAAATAAGTGCTACCATGATGTCGGCGAACACATCCCGCGCGCCCCGATCCTCGTGTCAGCCGGCCAAGGCCGCCATTACCTTTTCGGTCGCGCCCGAAAGATTGCCAAGCTTTTCCCCATCCGCGATCCGTCCCCGGTTGCGATTGGCGCGGGCCTGACGGGCTGCGGCTTCGGCGAGCACGTCACCCGCCTCTGCCACCGGCAGGACCAGCACGCCGCAATTGTCCATCACGACAACATCGCCGGGCAGCACGGGAACATTCCCGCATGACACCGGTACGTTCAACCCGCCACCCAGATCGTTCAACCGCGTTGTGATGCCCGAAATGCCGGTGCAGAACACGGGAAGGCCGACCTCGTTGATCTCCTCCGCGTCGGTGCAGGGTCCGTCGAGCACGACGGCAATGGCCCCCGCCACCTTCGCCGCGAAGGCCACGCCGCCGCCCAGACAGGCATGGCGCGTATCGCCCAGCCGGTCGATCACCACCACGTCGCCGGGACGCACAACCGACATCGCGTGATGCAGAAGCGTGGAATCCGTGCCCGGAATGGCCACCGTGATCGCCGTCCCGACCAGAGTGCCAGACAACGGCGCAATCGGACGCAGGCCGGAATTGACAAAGCCGCGATGGCGGAAATGGCCGATGGTCGCCACCTCCACTGCCTCGAACCCTTCAATCAGGGCATGGTCGATCTGGGGGGGGACGGGTCCGACTTCGTATTTCTTCAACGTGATGCCTCCTGTCCGGCATTGTATCTGATCTGCCGATCAACGCCGGGAACGGCGGCAAGAAGCAGCTTGGTATAGGGGTCCTGCGGCGTGCGGAACAATGTCGCGGGCTCCCCCTCCTCCACGATGCGGCCCTGACGCATCACGGCAATCCTGTCGCAGATGCGGGATGCGACGCGCAGGTCGTGGGTAATGAACAGCATGCCGAACCGCAGCCGTTCCTGCATCTGTGCCAGCAGGTCGAGGATCTGCGCCTGAACAGACACGTCCAGCGCCGAAACGCTTTCGTCGGCGATCAGCAACTCCGGCTCCACCGCCAGGGCGCGGGCGATGCAGATGCGCTGGCGCTGACCGCCGGAAAACTCGTGCGGGAAGCGGGCGGCAGCGCTGCGGTCGAGGCCCACCGCCTCCAGCAGGTCCAGCGCGCGATTGCGGGCCTGCGTCCGACCAAGCCCGTGGATGATCGGCCCTTCGGCGATGGCATCGCCCGCCGACTGGCGCGGGTCCAGCGCGGTATAGGGGTCCTGGAACACGATCTGCACCCGTTGGCGCGCGCGACGCAGATCGGCAGCATGCAGGCCCGTGAATTCCTTTCCGGACAGCAGGACACTGCCGCCATCGGGTTCGACCAGCCGGATGACGCATTGCGCAAGCGTAGACTTGCCGCTGCCGCTTTCCCCCACGAGGCCGACGGTTTCACCGCGCCGGATCGTCAGGTTCACGTTGTCGACGGCCTTCACCTCGCGCACCTTGCCGAACATGCTGCGCCCGCGGAAGGTGCGGCGGATTCCGGTTGCATTCAACACGCCCTCGCCCAGACCGGTCCGGGACTGGCGCGGCTCCAGCCTTGGCACGGCAGCCAGCAATTTGCGGGTATACTCGTGCTGCGGGTTGGTCAGAACCTCGGATGCGGGGCCGATCTCCACCAACTCTCCATGGCGCATGACGGCCACACGATCGGCAATTTCAGCCACGACGCCGAAATCGTGGGTGATGAACATGATGCCGGTCCCGTGGGTGCGCCGCAGATCCAGCATCAGCTTCAGGATCTGCGCCTGCGTCGTCACGTCCAGCGCCGTCGTCGGCTCGTCCGCGATCAGCACGGCAGGGTCCAGCGCCAATGCCGTCGCGATCATCACGCGCTGGCACTGCCCACCCGACATCTGGTGGGGATAGGCGTTCAGGATGCTTTCGGGATCTGGCAGATGCACCTCCCGGAACAAGGCCAGCACGCGTTCACGTATTGCCGCACTGTCCAGCGAGGTGTGGAGGCGGAACACCTCCGCCACCTGCGCGCCGACGCGGTAGACAGGATTGAGTGCCGCGGTCGGCTCCTGAAAGATCATGGCAAGCCGCCGGCCGGCCAGATCGTTCCGTTCCTTGGCGGTGGCCTTCAGCAGGTCGCGGCCTTCGAACATCGCCTGCCCCGTGGGATGTGGCAGGTTCGATGGCAGAAGGCCCAGCGTCGCCATCGCGGTCAACGACTTGCCTGATCCTGTTTCCCCCACGATGCACAGGATTTCCCCGCGCCGAAGGTCCAGCGACAGGTTTTTCACCGCATGGGTCCGGTCAGCCCCCGGGGGCAGCTGGACGGACAGGTTGCGGATGTCGAGGATCGTTTCGGTCATGATATCGCCCCCATCGGTTCGCGCGGATCGCAGCGGCGCAGATGATCCACCAGCCGCGCCCCAAGTCCGGTCAGATGGGCGACCAGCGCCTCGCCCGCGGCGGCGGAGGCGAGGGCCGGATCACCACCCAGCATCCCGTCGGCATTCACCTCGTGCGCGTTCAGGGGCAGGTTCACCGCCACCCCTTCGAACCGCACACCGGACGGCCCGAGGCTGGGCAGGCCGAACGCCTCCGCCCGCGACGACGGGCGTGCCAGATCGGGGCGCATCTTTTCGGGGAACAGGTGCATGCAGACGGAGGTGACTGGATCGCCGCCATGCCCCCGTGCGCGGGCGGCATCCGCCCCGTGGATGTCGATCCACAGATCGTCCGGAATCGCCCGCCACAGATCAAGCGAGGCAACCGCCACCCCCCGTTCCGCCCGTATCTTCCGCAGCACCTGATCTATCAGGCTGGCATTGGTCGAATGTCCGTTCAGGATCAGCACCCGTTCGATCCCGTGATCGAGAAACGCGCCGACCATATCCTCCACCACCGCGCAGAACGTCGCGGCACGAAGCTGGATGCCGCCGGGAAATCCGCGAAAGAACTCCGCATATCCGAACGGCAGGCAGGGCGCGGAGATGGCGCCGGAAGCGGCCGCCACACGTTCCGCGATGGCTTCGGCCAGCTGATAGTCGCCCATCGGCGCGTGTGGACCCTGCTCCTCGTGGCTGCCCATCGGCAGCAGGATCACCGGGTCGTCCGCCAGCCGGTCGCGGAACTCCGCGACCGTCATGTCTTTCAGCGCATGCTTCATGCGGGCAGCTTCAGGTAATCGCCGAACATCCGCATCTCTCCATCCGGGCGCGGCACGAAGGTGATGTCGGAGCGGTGCGCCCAGTTGTAGACGCTTTTCCACATGTAATAACCGGGCGTCACGTCCTGCCATGCCTGCGACAGCTTCAGATAGGCGGCCTTGCGCGTCTCGAAATCGGTGGCGGCCTCGAACTCCGCCCCGGCGGCAAGGTATTCGGGCGACGGATCCCATGTCTTCCACTGCGCGGTCGACCGGCTGGCCGTCGGACCCCAATCGAGCCACAGCGGTTGATAGGGGTCGCCGGGGATGAAGTTCGTGGACATCGACATGTTCATCATGTGATAGGGCCGCGTGTAGACCAGTTCGAAATTGTCGAGGATCTCCGCCACGACATTGACGCCGACCTGACGCCACTGCTCGATCATGATCTCGGCCGCCGCCTCGTAGTTGGAATAGAACTGCCGCGCGATGTGCCATTGCAGGGGCTGGCCGTCGTAGCCCGACTTCTCGATCAACGCCTTGGCGGCGACCGGATCGAAGGGCAGCGGGTTGGGCATGTCGGGATCGTAGAACGGCCCGTATTCGGGGAAGTTGAACGGCACGGCGGGGTGGAACGTCGTGTCGCCGAACAGCGCCATGACGATCGTGTCCATGTCGATCGCCTGCACCATTCCCTTGCGCAGGTTCACGTCCACCAGCGGGTTGCCCTCCGGATCATTGCGCGTGTTGAAGGCGAAGGCGGGATAGTTGCCGGCCAGAGAGCGGGCCAGCGTGACGTTGTCATACGTCTCCATCTGCGCTTCCTGATCGGTGGGGACGTTGACCATGAAGTCGAATTCACCCGACACGAGGCCCGCCATGCGGCCCGCGAATTCCGGCACGATGCGCCAGATGATCTTTGCGGCCGGCGGCGGGCCGCCCCAGTAATCGTCGAAGGCCGTCAGTTCAAGAACCTCGCCCGAACGGAAGCGGGTCACGCTGTAGGGGCCGGTGCCGATCGGGGCCTGACCGAAGGCATCCACCCCCATCTCCGTATAGGCCTTCTTCGGCACGACAAAGCCGATGTAGCCCGTCAGCTTGCCCGGAATGTAGGGATCGACGGTGGCCGTCTCGATCTCCACCGTCAGATCATCGATCGCCTCCACCCGCACGAAACCTGCGGTGAAGGTCTTGCCGCGCGGCTCAAACGGTTGTTCGCCCCACAGGCGTTCGGACCCGAGGGTGAATGCCACGTCCTCGGCGGTCATCGTCTCGCCGTTGTGGAACTTCACGCCTTCGCGCAGTTTCAGGGTCCAGACCTTGTCGGCTTGTGTCCATTCGGTGGCAAGTCCGGGGATCAGCGCCACACCTTCGGGGTCGTTGATGTAATCCTGTTCCACCAGATGGCTGTAGATGTTCGGAAAGAACCGCCGCGTCGTGGTGGAGATGCCGTTCACCGTGTTGATGTTGGCCCAGAGGTTGTCCACCGCCACGTTGATCGTGGGGCGGGTGCCCTGCGCCCATGCCATCTGGCGGGGAAAGGGAAGCGTCAGGACGCCCGCACCAAGGGAATATTTGCCGAATGTACGTCGGGTGATCATTGGGAACCTCCGTCAGGCTTCAGGTTGTTCGTGCCTTGAGCATGGGATCCAGGCGGTCACGCAGCGTGTCGCCAAGGATCGACATGGACAAGGTGATGAGGAAGATGAGCGCGCCGGGCCAGACAGAGATCCACCACGCCGTCGAGAGATAATCGCGCCCGTCGCCAAGGATCTGGCCAAGGCTGGTGTTCGGCGGCTGGATGCCGAGTCCCAGGAACGAGAGCGAGGTTTCCAGCAGGATGATCTGCGGGAACGTCAGCGTCACCTGGACGATCAGCGCAGACGCGACGTTGGGCAGCACGTGCCGCGCGTAAAGCCGTGTCGGGCCCGCGCCAAGCGCCACCACCGCCCGCGCATAGGGCTGCGAGGAGGATGACAACACCACCCCCCGCGCCAGTCGGGCGTAGGTTTCCCACCCGAACAATCCCATCAGGATGATGAACAGCGTCATCGAATTGCCGAAGAAGGCCAGCAATGTCAGCGCGATCAGGATGAACGGAAGGGAGGCCTGAAAGTCGACGAGCATCATCAGCACTTCCTCCACATATCCGCGGAAATGGGCGGCGACGAAGCCTACCAGCGTGCCCACGACGGCGCCGATCAGAGTGCCTGCAAGTGCCACGAACAGCGACATCTGCAACCCCGCGACCAGACGGGCGGCCATGTCGCGCCCGATGCGGTCCGTGCCAAGCAGGTGATCGGCCGGCCCGCCAAGGAAGGACGGCGGCTTCAGGCGGGCCAGCAGATCCTGATCCGTGGGCGCGTGCGGGATCAGAAAGCTGCCGAACGCGGCCAGAAAGACAGCCGCCAGCAGGATCACGGATGCCAGCACGGTGATAAGGTTGAAACGGCGCATCAGCGTGCTCCTCCGCGTATCCTGGGATCAAGCAACCCGTAGAGGAGATCGACCGCTAGGTTGGCCAGAACCATCGTCGCCGCGATCACCAGCACCAGCCCCTGCACCACCGCCAGATCGCGCTGCGACACGGCCACGACCAGCATCCGGCCGATGCCGGGCCATGCGAACACAGTCTCCACCACGATGGCGCCGGCAATCAGGTTGCCCAGATTCAGGCCGATGATCGTCACGATCGGGATTGCGGCATTGGGCAGCGCGTGCAGCAACACCCGTTTGGAAAAGGGCGCACCCTTGGCCGCCGCCGCCCGCATGTAGGGACGATCCAGCACCTCCAGCATGGCGGAGCGGGTAAAGCGCGCCAGCGTGCCTGCGGTGAACGTGCCCAGCGTGATGGCGGGCATGATGATGTGCCACACGGTTCCCGTCCCGGACGACGGCAGCACGCGCAGCGTCAGCGAAAAGAACAGGATCATCAGAATGCCGAGAAAGAAGTTCGGCAGCGCGAAGCCGAAGACCGCAAATGCCATGACCGCGCGGTCCAGCAGCTTGCCGCGCCGCAACGCCGCCATGATGCCGGCAGGGATCCCGACCGCCGCCGCCAGCACGAAGGCCGCAAGCCCCAGCAGCAGCGTGGCGGGGACGCGTTCCATGATGACCTCTGTCACGGGGCGGCTGTCCTGCAGCGATACCCCGAACTGGCCCGTCGCCATCTGGCCGATGTACTTGATGTATTGCACGATCAGCGGCTGATCGAGACCCCACTGCTGGCGATACTGCTCGATCTCGTACGGCATGGCATCGGCGCCCAGAAGGGCCACCACCGGATCGCCGCTGGTGCGCAGCACGATGAAGGTGAACGTCACGACAAACCAGAGCGTCAGCGCGGTTCGGATGATCTTGATGAGCCAGAAACGCGTCATGAAGGGTGAGAAATCCTTGTTACGAAATCTTCTTCTCTTGATCCGATCACGGTATTGATGGTCAATCAACAGGTATTTCCCTTTGATCTGATATGTAAAACAGATGAAATCTCCTTTCGATCTTCGCCAGCTTCGTGCCTTCGTCTGTCTTGCGGAGGAGTTGCATTTCGGGCGCGCCGCCGAACGGCTCGGTATCTCGCAGGCGCCGCTGAGCATGCAGATCCGCCAGATGGAGGATGCGCTTGGCGTGGCACTGTTTCACCGCACGACCCGCCGCACCCGCCTCACCTCGGCGGGGGAAACGTTGCTGGGCCATGCACGGGCGCTGCTGGATGCCGCGGAACGCGCGGTCGCCCATACACGTGCCATGTCGAACGAAACGGGGGGACGGCTGCGCGTGGCGGGCGTTGCTGTGGCGCTGTCGCACGTGCTGCCGCCCATCCTGCGCGAATTCCGGCGCCTTCATCCGGCTGTGATCGTGCAGGTGCTGCCGCTCGACACCTCCACGCAGTTGCGCCAGTTGGAAAAAGGCGAGATCAACATCGCCTTCATACGCCCGACCGAACGCGCCCCCTTCATGCAGACCGAAACCCTGATGGCCGAGGGCTTTGTCGCGGCCCTGCCCAAGGGGCACCGGCTGGCCGGGAAGCAGGTCCTGCAACTGACTGATTTCGACGGTGAATCCCTGATCGGATATGCGCCGATGCTGGGCACTGGCTATGCCACGATCATGATCAACGCCTTGCGGCAGGCGGGCCTGCAATACCGCGTCATCCACGAAGCGACGCATACCCATGCCGTCGCCTCGCTCGTGGCTTCCGGCCTGGGGATTGCGATCATGCCGTCGTGGATCAGCAACTTCGTCTCCCCCTATCTGGAATTCCGGCCGATCCGCGACCTGCCCAAATCCATCGATCTGGTCGTCGCATGGCCGGTGGGTGAAATTTCACCGGTCGCGCTCGATTTCATAGCGGTCACGAAACGTCTTGCCCCGTCCATCGCAAAAGGGATCGACTTCGATCCTGCGAATCGCCACTAGCCGATCAGACGAGGAGGTCGTTTTCCAACGGAGCGCGCCCTTCGTGGATCGCGCGGAAGTTTTCGATCATCCGCGTCAGGGTCGGCACGAAGCCGTCCGCGGACACCGCGCCCACATGCGGGGTCAGGATCACGCGGTCCAGCCCGATCAACGGGTTGTCGGCCCCTATCGGCTCCACCGCGAAGACATCGATGCCTGCGCCGCGCAACCGGCCCGCGCGGATGGCGTCCGCCACGTCCGCCTCCACCATGACGCCCCCCCGCGCGGCGTTGACCAGGATCGCGTCCGGCTTCATCAGGGCAAGGCGCGGAGCATCGATCAGGTCGCGGGTCGAGGCGTTCAACTCGCAGTTCAGCGTCACCACATCGGATGTGGCCAGCAGTTCCTCCAGCGACACGAAACGAAGGGACAGGGCGGCCTCCTCCCCGGCGCTCAGCGGGGTGCGCTTGGAATACAGCAGGGTGCAGCCGAAGCCCGCCAGCAGTTCCGCAAGCGCCTTCCCGATATGGCCCATGCCGATGATGCCCACCGTCTTTCCAGACAGCTTCATGGACGAGGGCGACAGTTCCCCCTTGCGCCACTGACCCTGCAGGATGCCCGCATGGCCGCGCACGATGTTGCGGTTGACGGCAAGGATCAGCGCCAGCGTCGTTTCCGCCACGGCCACAGCGTTGGATCCCGTGGTCCGCAATACGCGCACGCCATGCATCCGCGCCGCGTCAAGGTCGATATTGTCGTAACCCACGCCCCATTTATGGACAGCCTTCACCCCTGCCACCGCCATCATCTCCGCGGTGACCGCGACATCCCCGGTGATCGCGAAATCGGCCCCCGCCAGCGCGGCCACCTGGTCCCCTGGGTCGCGCGACAGGGCGGTTCCGATCTCCCACCCTTCGGGAAGGTATTCACTGATACGCGCCAGTCGTTCGGGCTGGGCGGGGTCGAGCATCACGAGGCGGGGCATTGCAGTCTCCATCATTTGCGGGCGGCGTCGTGAAGGCAGGTTTCCGGAAATGCCGCCCGCATCGCCGGAACAGGTTCTGGAAGGGGTCAGGCCGCCGGTCCCGTGCCGGTTGACGGCATGTCGGCAGCGGACGCGTCCTCCGGTGCCTTGTCGGGCCAGAAACGAACGCCGGGTTTCGCAAGGCCGCCGCCCAAGGCAACCACGGTGCCGTCGGCCCGCCAGCAGGCCGCCCCCGTCATCGTCTGCCCGAAGGCGATGGCGTTCATTCCCCCGCCGATATGGGGCATGACCCTGACTTTATGTCCTAGCGCCGCAAGCGCGGGGGCCTGGGGGGCATAGGCCTTCTCGATCTCCACCTCCTGGCCTTGGGTCCACAGGCGCGGGGCTTCGACCGCCTGTTGAACGGTCATGCCGTGGTCGATCAGATTGACGATGCCCTGCAGGATGGAGGGAAAGATCCGCAGCCCCCCCGGCATGCCAAGCGCCCATGCCGGCTTGCCATCCTTCGTGACGATCATCGGGGCCATCGATGTGGGCACCCGCTTGCCCGGAACGACCGACAGCGCCTTGCCCGGACGCGGGTCGAAGTTCGACATGTAGTTGTTGGGGATGATGCCGGTGCCCGGCACCACGAACCGCGCCCCGAACAACCCGTTGATCGTGTGGGTGGCGGTGACGATGTTACCGTCCTTGTCCGCGATGGTCACATGCGTCGTTTCGGCACTTTCACGCCCGAACGGGGCCAGCGCGTCGGGCCGCCCGATCAGGCGGGCACATTCGGCGGCATGGCCCTTTGACATCAAACGCTCCACCGGCACGTCGACGAAGGCGGGATCGCCCGAATAGGCGCGGCGGTCTATGAACGCGATGCGGATCACCTCGGCCAGCAGGTGCAGGCTTTCGGGGCTGCCGAAGCCCATGCCCGCCACATCGAACCGTTCCAGCAGGTTCAGCATCTGCGGGATATGCACACCGGACGATGCGGGTGGCGGCGGGCCGATGATCTCGTGCCCGCGATAGGTGCCGACAAGGGGCGCACGTTCCACCACGCGGTAATCGCGCAGATCGTCCATCGTCAGGACGCCCGCATCCGCGCCCCCCGTAACCATCCGTTCGACCAGCGCCTGCCCGAGAACGCCGCCATGCAGCGCCGCCGCCCCCTCGATCTGGATCAGGCGCAGGCTTTGCGCGTAATCGGGCATGGTCAGGCGGTCGCCCGGTTGCAGCAGCCTGCCACCGGGGGCGACCAGTGCCGCCATCTCCGGATCGGCCAGCAGGTCGTCCTTGAATTCGTTGATCGCACCCGCAAGGTAATGCGTGACCGTAAACCCGCGCGAGGCGGCGCGGATCGCGGGTTCCACCAGATCGGCGAAAGGCAGCTTGCCGAAACGGGCGTGCATGTCGCACCAGCCCTTCAGGTTGCCCGGCACCGCGACGGACGACGCCCCGACCGCGTTCCGACGCCCTTCGGCATCCATGTAGCGCGCAGGGTCGTCCGAAACGGGGGTATAGATCTCGGGGTGCATCGCCGCCCCCGCGGAAGACAGCGCGTCGAACACCACGTTCGTGCCGTCATTCATGCGAACATGCGACAGCCCCCCGCCCGCGATGCCGACCATCATCGGCTCCACCACCGTCAGGGTCAGCAGGGCGGCAACGGCGGCGTCGATGGCGTTACCGCCTGCCGCCAGCATCTCCGCCCCGGCGGCGGAGCCGAGGGGGTGGTTCGTCACGACCATGCCGCCCGAACCGCTGGCGGGGGTCTTGTCGCAGGTGAAGGGCAATGTCATCGGCGTTCATCCTTGAAACGGTCCGGCAGGTGGGCCGGACCTTGGTAGCGGTGTCACGCCAGCTTGGCCAGAACCTTGGCCGTGGCACCCGACAGATCGCCCAGCTTGGCCTGGCCCGCACGAACCTGCGCCTCGCGCGCCTTGCCGCGGATCTGGATGTCGATGGCCTTTTGCGCCTCCGACGCGACCTCGTCCCTCGGGATCACCAGCACACCGGATTCGTCGGCCAGAACGGCATCGCCCGGCATCACGACGGTATTCCCGCAGGACACCGGAATGTTGATCGCGCCCCCGATGTCATAGCTGCGCGTGGTGATGGGGGAGACGCCCTTGCACCACATCGGGAAGTCGGAGGCGATGATCTCCTCCAGATCCGTGCAGGGACCGTCGACGACCGCACCCACGGCACCGGCAGCTTTCGCCCCCACAGTCACGCCGCCACCCCAGCAGGCATAGCGGTCGTCGTGCAGACGGTCCACGAACACGAAATCGCCCGGACGGATCAGGGACAGCAGATGGTGCAGAAGGGTTGAATCCGCACCCGGAATGGCGATGGTCACGGCGGTGCCCACGATGCGACGACCGGGGATCAGCGGCTGGATCTGACGGTGCAGAAAGCCGAACTGGCGCCAGTGGCCGACGGTCGCCGTCTCGCATTGCGCCAGCAGGTCAAGATCGGCCTGCGGGATCTGTTCGGGCATCGGGTTGATCTTGTAGGTCATGGGTCTTCCTTACTTTCCGAAAGCTTTGGTGAATCCGACAGTGCGTTCGATCAGCAGCACCATCGACAGCGACACGACGATCAGCAGCACCGCCAGCACCGCGACCATCGGGTCGGTCCTATCCTCCACGTAGCGGTAGATCGCGACAGGCAGGGTCGACAGTCGGGGGCCGACAAGAAACAGCGACAGCACGATCTCGTCGAAGGACATGATGGCCGCGATGGCCGAGGATGCGACGATCCCCGGCACGAGGCGCGGCAGGGTGATCTGCATGAAGGTCTGCACCGGCGTCGCGCCCAGCGTCATCGCCGCCTGTTCCACGTCGGTGCCGAGATTCGAGAGGCTGGTCTGCAGGATGCGGACCGAAAAGGGCAGCGTCATCACCAGATGCGCCAGCACCAGTCCCGGAAACGTCGCGACAAGGCCTGCAGGCGTGAACACCATCAGGATCCCCAGGCCCAGCATCATCGACGGCAGCACGAGAGGGGCCAGGATCAGGCCCTGGATCGCGCGGCGCCCCGGAAAATCGCATCGCACCAGCGCATAGGCAGCGGGCAGGCCGAGCGCGAGGCTGAGAAACGCCACGATCACCGCGATGATGGCGCTGTTCCGCAATCCGGTCATGAAGCCGCCGTTGGACAGCACCTCGGCATACCAGCGCAGGCTCCACCCCGACGGGGGAAAGGACAGGTAGGCGTCCGCGCTGAACGAGATCACGAAGATCAGCAGAAGCGGCAGGAAGATCGCGGCAAAGACGCCGAACACCCAGATACGGGCAAGCACGGTCAGAAAACGGGTCATGAGCGCACCTTCGTGGCAAAGCGGACAAGAACCCCCGCGACCACCATCGCCCCCAGAAACAGCGCAAGCATCAGGAAAGCCAGCGCCGCGGCGGTCGGCCAGTCCAGTGTCATCAGCGCCAGATCGTAGACCTCGGTCGCAAGCAGGAACACACGGCCCCCGCCCAGAAGCGACGGCGTGATGTAGGAGGAGATGGACAGCACAAAGCCGATCGTCACCGCCGCCATGATCGCGGGCACCGACAGCGGCAGCGTGACCCTGAGGAACACCTGATGGGGTTTTGCACCCAAAGACATCGCAGCCTCGTCCAGGCGGGGATCGAGACGGCCGAGACCGGCGGTGATCGTCAAGAACATGAAGGGCATGATCGCCTCCGACAGGCCGATGACCACGCCGGTGTAGTTGTTGACCAGCGCCACGGGTGACGACAGGACACCAAGGTTCAGCAGCACCGTGTTCACCAGACCGTCATTGCCCAGCATCACCATCCATCCGAAGGACCGCACCACCGCCGACACGAGCAGCGGGGCGGCCGCCAGCACCGTCAGGATGGTCCGCCAGCGCGATGTCATCCGCGACAGGTACAGCGCCACGGGATAGGACAGCGCCAGCGCGATCAGCGTGCACGTGACCGAAAGCTGCAACGTGCGTCCCAGAAGCGACAGGTAATAGCTGTCCGTCAGGATCGCGACATAAGTGGCGGGGCTGACCGCCTGCACGATCGCACCGTAGTCGGAGATGTTGAGCGACATGCGGAACAGCCAGACCATTGGTGCCGCGAAGCTTATGGCCAGCACGGCCAGCACAGGGGCCAGCAGCAGCCACGGCGTCAGGGGCGATCCGGTTCCGGGGGCGGCAAAGACGGTCATGCGGCGAACACCCTCATGTCGGATCCGCGCCAGCCGACGGCGACGGTGCGGCCGACATGGGCCAGTGTGTCGTCGGCATCACCGGGCCGGATGTCCGCAAGCAGGCGTTGCCCGCCCTCCAGTTCCAGCTCCACCTCTATCATGGAGCCGACGAAGACGCGGCGCAGCACCCTTGCCTTCAGCGGTCCGTCAGCCGACAGGCGGATGACGTGGGGGCGGACAACCGCCAGAGTATCCGCCCCCTGTGACAGTCCTGCGGGAAGGGTATCGGGAACAGGCAGCGGCACGCCATCGGCGATGACGGTATCGCCCGCCGCCCGCGTCTTCAGCGTATTCGCGCGCCCGATGAAATTGGCCACGAAGGGCGATGCGGGACGGTCGTAGATCTCCGCCGGGGTGCCGATCTGTTCGAGCCAGCCGTTGTTCATCACGACGATCCGGTCGCACATGGTCAGCGCCTCCTGCTGGTCATGGGTCACGAAAAGGGTGGTGATGCCGGTGCGGGTCTGGATGTCGCGCAGTTCGAACCGCATCTCGTCACGCAGGCGGGCATCGAGGTTCGACAAGGGTTCGTCCAGCAGCAGGATGTCAGGCTCTATCACGATGGCGCGGGCAATGGCCACGCGCTGCTGCTGGCCACCCGACAATTCGGCGGGCCGGCGGTCGCCGAATGCCTCCAGCCGGACGGCGCGCAGGGCTTCGCTCACGCGGGCGCGGATGTCGTCCTTAGGGATCTTGCGCAACTTCAGCCCGAAGGCCACGTTTTCGGCCACGGTCATGTGGGGAAACAGCGCGTAGGACTGGAACACCAGCCCCAGATTCCGCTCCCACGCGGGGGAGGCGACGATGTCGCGCCCCCCGATGGTGATGCTGCCCGATGTCGGGGCCAGAAGGCCCGCGAACATCCGCAGCGTCGTGGACTTGCCGCATCCCGACGGGCCGAGGACGCCGATGAATTCCCCCTTGCGGATGTCGAAGGACAGGGCATCGACGGCAGGGCGCGCGCCGCCGTAATCGAAGGTCAGCCGGTCAATGCGGATGTGCGGGGCCGCGGCGCCCGAAGGCACCTGCATGTCTTGATGCAATGCCACGGGATCAGTTACCGGCCGAGATGATGCGGCGTTTCCACATCGCGTTCCAGCGGTCGTTCTGCGTGGCGACCCACGCCCAGTCAAGCGGGAGTGTGCCGTCCAGCTGTCCGAACACGGTGCGCGCCTGCGCCTCGTCCGACGGGGCAGCCTTGGAATTGGTGGGCGAATAGAACATGGCTTCGGTGAAGGCGGCCTGCGCCTCGGGCGACAGGGCGTGGTTGATGAAGGCCTTGGCAAGCTCCGGGTTCTTCGATCCTTCCACAAGATTGATCGTGTTGATCTGAAGGATCGTGCCCTCGCTCGGCGTCATGACCGCCAGCGTGCCGTTCGACTGGTCGGCATAGAACTGCCCCCGCGCGTTCCAGCCCGTGGCCAGATCCACGGCACCATTCATCACCAGCGTATAGCTGTCGGGCTTGGGATCGAAGGTCTGCACGGCAGGCGCGAGTTCCGCCAGTTTTTCCACCGACTGTTCGACCGATGCCGTGTAATCCTCGCCCAGCATTGCGGAGGTCATGATCATCAGGCCCGTGCCGAGGATCGACGGCATGGAGGTGGCCGCGATACGGCCCGCATATTGCGGGTCCCACAGCACTTCCAACGAGGTGGGTGCCTGCGGGATGGCGGCCGTGTTGTAGGTGATGACGGCATGATCGAAGGTCGCGGCGGGGCCGTAGCCTTCCTGCACCGTCGCCTGCGGCACGAGGTCGGCAAGGTTGGGCACGTCCTGCACGGTGAACGGGGCGAACAGGCCTTCCTTGTTGCCGATCAGCGCGGTGGACACGTCGAACAGGACCACATCCATCTGGGGATCGCCCGCCTGCGCCCGCGCCTGCCCCAGCAGGCCCGACGATGCGCGGTCGGAGGTGTAGGTCACCGTCACGCCCGGATGCGCGGCCAGAAAGGGCGCGATCACGGCCTTCTTGTATTCATCCTCGAACACGCCGGTATAGCTGCCGAAGGTGATGGCACCCGAAAGCTCCTGCCCGTGGGCATTGCCCGCGAAAAGGCCCAGCAGCGCGACGGCCGTGAGTGTCGTCTTCATGATGAGCGTCCCTGTCGTTCTGCCCCCTGCCGGGGCGGTTTCAATAGCCGCGTCGGGCGTCGGCCAGATCGGTGACGGTCCCGGTCTTCTGGAAGGTGCGAAGGTTGCGTGCGATGATCCGGCTGCCGGTCGGCGCGTCTATCAGCGATGCGACATGCGGTGTGACCGTGATCTGCGGATGCGCCCAGAACGGATGGTCGCCGGGCAGCGGTTCGATGTGGAACACGTCCAGCGTCGCCGCCGCGATCTGCCCGGAGGCGAGCGCGCTCAGCAGGTCGTCATCCACCATGTGCGGGCCGCGCGCCGCGTTGATGACGGCCGCCCCACGTTTCAGCCGGTTGAAGGTGTCGGCGTTCAGGATGCCGCGCGTGTCCTCGGTCAGGGGCAGCAGGTTCACGAGGATCTCCGTCCCCTCAAGGAACGCGCCGAAACCGTCCGGTCCCGAAAAGGTCTGCACCCCGTCGATGGTCTTTGGCGACCGCGACCAGCCCGCCACGTCGAAGCCGATGGTGGCCAGAAGCCGCGCCGCCTCCGCCCCCAGATTGCCCAGACCCATCACCCCCACCCGCCGCTGCGGCGCGGGAGGAACGATGATCGGCGTCCATTCCCCACGCGCCTGTGCGGCCTGAAGCGACGGCATGTCGCGGTGGTGACGCAGAACGTGCAGGGCCACGTATTCCTTCATGCGCTGCGTCAGGTCGGTGCCGACGGTGCGGATGATCGGCACGTCCGGCAGATCCCTGTCCGCCAACACATGATCGATCCCCGCCCCGATGGAGACGATGGCCTTCAGGTTCGGGAATCCGGTCATCGAGCCGGTATTCGGCCGCCAGACGACGCAATATTCCACCGCCTCCGGATCGGGCACCGCGTTCATGGGATGGAAGTCCCAGTCGGGCATAAGGTCGCGCAGCATCCGGCACCAGTTCTGGACACTTTTTTCGGCGGGAAGGTGGATCGCGACGCTCATCTTTATCCTCGGTCTGGGTCTTCGCCTTATGTGAGCGGCGATGGCAGAAAACCGCAAAACAAAAATTCTGGTAGTGCCCATAAAGGAAATCTATGGTCTTCGGGGGGCATGACACAAAGGTGGCAAGGTGAATTTCAAGCAGCTCGAAGCGTTCTACTGGCTGACGCGGCTGAAAAGCTACCAGCGCGTGGCCGACCATATCGGCCTGACCCAACCTGCTGTATCCGCACGTATTTCAGGACTGGAGGACAGCCTGGGCGTTCCGCTGATCGAGCGTTCGGCATCCGATTTCACCCTGACCGACCAAGGCAACGAGGTGGCGGAATATGCGGAGACGTTTCTCAATCTGTCCGAAGCTTTGACATCCCGCCTGAAGATTAAGCAAAAAAGACGTTATACCATCGGCACGGTCGGAATGGTGACGCAAACCTGGGGAACGACCTTGCGGCGGAAGGTGTCCGCCGATCCTGATATAGGGCTGGTCGACTTCCATTCCGCCGGGAATGTGGAACTGCGCCAGCAGGTCCGGACGGGTGCCCTCGACATGGCCTTCGTCACGGGAGAGGCGGGCCTGCCCCAGATTCCCGACAGCTTTTCGGTGCAGTATCGCGTGGGTTGGGTGGCCCGCCCGGACGTGGTGGGGGAGATCGGCCATCCCATGACCCCGGATGAAGTGCGCGGCCTGCCGCTGATCCTTTATCCCCACAGCTCCCCCCTTTTCCGCCCGGTGGCGGATATGGTGGACGAAACCCGCAGACGCCCGAACGCGCGCCACACCGGCAACTCGCTCGGCAATATCTGTGACATGGTGCGGGCGGGATACGGTGCCTCCGCCATCCCCCTCGCCGCGATGGAGCGGGAGATCGCCATGGGCATGGTGGTGGAAATACCGACGACCGTGCAACTGGCGCCGCTGGACACGCGCTGCGTTTACGTGAACCGCGCGCGCAAGCAGCAGACCCAGCAGATCTTCGCGCTGGCCCGTCAGGCGGCGCAGGAATGGGCGGCGGCGCACCCGCGTTACGTCACTTTCATCGACACCTGAACACGCTCCGCCAAGTGGCTGAGGGGGTGGCGCAGGACGACACCTGCCTGCACCTGCGTCTGACAGCGGCATGAAAATCCGGTGGCCAGCACCGGCACCTCCGCCCGCACCTGTCCGGCCCAGGATTGCGCGAAGATACGGGCGGAGGTCGCGGCATTGCGGACCTCGTGTCCCCATGTGCCAGCCATGCCGCAGCATCCCGTGGCGGGGCGTTCCAGCGTGATGCCGACCTGCGCGAATACGCGGGACCACACCTCACCCGCGTCGGGGCGCAGCGTGCCTTCGGTGCAATGCGTCAGCAGGCGTGCACGACCTTCGCGCAAGGGTGCCGGCAAGCGGTCGGCCACCCCCGCCAGCCAGTCCTGCGGCAGAAGCACCGGCAGCGCGGCGCCCACGGCTTCGTGGTATTCGTCGCCATAGGCGAGAGTGACCGCAGGTTCGATGCCCACCAGCGTGAACCCGAACTCATGCAGCCGCGTCAGCAGGGCGGCCTGCCGTTTTGCGGTGCGCCTGAACGCGCCCAGCCGTCCCGCCACGTGCAGCGGCTTACCGGACGGGCGGTAGGGTGCCAGCCACGGCTCCTTCCCGACGGCGCGGATCAGGGTCGCAAGATCGGCCACGAGTGCGGGTTCGAAATAGCGGGTGAAGGCGTCGGGCACGATGATCACGGCCTGTGCCGGATCCGGCAAGGCCCTGCCCAGCACCGGGACGTCCAGCGTGTCGGCAGGCAGGCGCGGCAGATGGTGCAGCCCGATCCAGCGCATCACCGGCAGGCTGACGGCCAGGTTGAACAGCGGTGCCACGCGGGCGGCAAGGGGCAGCATCGGCTCCAGCACGGACAGGGCGTGATCGCGAAGGGGGCGACGGTGGCGGCGGTGCCATGCCTCCATGAACTTCACCCGGAACGAAGGGACGTCCACCTGCACGGGACAGGCCCGCGAACAGGCGCGGCAGGACAGACAACCGTCCAGCGCCTCCTTCACCTGCCGCTCGAACACCGGATCGGCACGGCCGTCGGGCCCGCCCTGACGCAACCATTCGCGTACGAGGCCGGCGCGCCCTTTGGGCGAATGCCGCCGGTCCAGCGTCGCCTTGTAGGAGGGGCACATCACCTCTGCCGCGCTTTGGGCGAAACAGGCGCCGTTGCCGTTGCAGGACAGGGCGGGGGCATAGGCGGCGCGGGTGGCCGGGTCGATCTGGCGGTCGCTTTGCCCCCGCAGCGGCACGCCGTCGATGGTCATCAGCGATGGGCCCGCGATCTTGCCGGGGTTCATCTGGTTCAGCGGGTCGAAGGCCCGCTTGATCTGCTGCAACACGGGGTAAAGCGGACCGAAGACGGCAGGCACGAACTCCGAACGCACGCCCTTGCCATGTTCCCCCCAAAGAAGGCCGCCATGCTGGCGGGCCAGCGCCTCCACCGCCTCGGTGATCTTGCGGATCATCGGCTCCTGCGCGGGGTCGTTCAGGTCCAGCGCGGGTCGAACGTGCAGGACGCCCGCATCGACATGGCCGAACATGCCGTAATCCAGCCCTTCGGCATCGAGGATGGCGCGGAAGCCGGCAATGAACGGCTCCAGATTCTCCGGCGGGACGGCGCAATCCTCCACGAAGGGGATGGGGCGGCGGGCGCCTGCCGCGCGGCCCAGAAGGCCGACGGATTTCTTGCGCATGCCCCAGATCGCGCCCACATCCGCACCATGCGCGATGCTGTACCCGCGCCGCCCGTTGATGGGATCCGCCAGTTCCGCGACCAGCATGTCGATGGCAAGGGCGATGTCCTCGGGCGTCTCGCCGGTGAATTCGACAAGATTCACGCCCCGCGCACCTGTGTCGGGGAAGAACGCCGCCACCTCGTGCCAGACCACATCGGCCCGTGCCAGCCCCAGCACGCGGCTGTCCACAGTTTCCACCGAAGTGGCCCCCATTCCTGCCAGCACCCGCGCATCGCGCAACGCCGACTGGAAATCGTCGTAGAAAATATTGACCAGCGCCGATAGCCTCGGGATCGGCAGCAGGTTCAGCACCGCCTCTGCGATCAGGCACAGCGTTCCCTCGGACCCGCAGATGACGGACCGGATCCCGCGTTCGGGAATATGCGCAAGATCGTATCCGGTCAGGCTGCGGTTCATCTTCGGAAAGCGTTCGGCAATGAGATCGGCATTGTCCGCCGCAAGACCGGCAAGCAGGTCCCCCAGCGGATGCGGCTTCTCCGTGTCCAGCACTTCGCCCCCCGGCAAGACGGCCTTCACCGCCAGCACATGATCGGAGGTCTTGCCATAGGCGCAGCTGCCCTGCCCGCAGGCATCGGTGGAGATCATGCCCCCGATCGTCGCGCGCGAGGATGTGGACAGCTCCGGCGCGAAGAACAGTCCGTGCGGGGCCAGCGCCGCATTCAGTCGGTCCTTGATGACGCCGGGCTGCACGCGCACCTGCCGCCGCTCCACGTCGATGTCGAGGATGGCGGTCATGTGGCGCGAACAGTCCACGACCAGCCCTTCGCCCAGCGACTGGCCGTTGGTGCCCGTGCCACCCCCGCGCGGGCGGATCACGACGTCATGGAACCGCGGGTCGCCCAGCAGTCGCGCGATCCGTTCCAGATCGGTTTGCCCTTTCGGAAAGGCCACCGCGTCGGGCGGCACCTGATAGATGGAATTGTCCGTTGCCAGCACCATCCTGTCCGAAGGGGCGCGGCTCGTCTCCCCCTCGAACCCTGCGGCGACAAGCGCCGCAAGGAAACCGTCATGGTCCGCCATATCAGTCGGCAAAGCCTTTCGAGACATGATCGCGGATGAACCCCGCGCCGATTTTCACCAGACGCTCCGACAGGGCCTTGCCGGTATCGGCAGAGCTGAAGACCGGATCGCCTCCCCAGACCCCGTGCGGTGCCGCGTCGATCGCTTCCATCGGCACGGAGATGCGTGCCCCGTCATACTTCACCGCAGCCATGCCCGCAACGTCCATGCCCATGACGCGGCGACCCTTCGGCGGGGCCTGTTTCAGGTCCATCCGAAGGATCTCGGGATAATAGTGCAGCCCGATGGATGTCAGCGGATCACCACCATGACCCGAGGATTTGGCCGCATTTTCCGGCCCGAGGATCTCTTTCAGCAACTCGTAGCTGATCTGCCACAGATACATCGACGCCACGAACATGCCGTTCGTCTTGCGCCACTTCTGCGTCACCTCGTTGATGGCAAGCACGTTGCCGCCGTGGCCGTTGATGATGACGATCTTGGTCAGACCGTGGCGGGCAAGGCTGCCCAGCATGTCGTCGATCAGTGCCGTCAGCGTGGGCTGGCTGATCGCGATGCCGCCATGCGACGACCCGAAATAGTCGGAGCCGCCGAACGGCACCGGAGGGGCCACGAACGTGGGCACCCCTTCGGCCCGCGCCGCGCGCGCGATATCCAGCGCCACGCATTCGGCACCAAGGTAATCGCCCATAGGCGCATGGGTCCCCTGATCTTCCAGCGAGCCCATGGGCAGCAGGATCACGGCGTCGCCTGTCAGATACTGGCGGGCTTCCTCGCTCGTCAGTTCGGCCATCTTCAGTTTGTCGGTCATGTCGTCCTCTTACAGTATGTCGTCGCGGATGCAGGCCTTCAGGCGGTCGTCGCCCGCGGGCCGCAGTTCGGGCACGCCATCCGCACAGGCGGGCAGCGCATAGGGGCAGCGAGAGCGGAACACGCAGCCCGACGGGGGGGACAGCGGCGAAGGGATCTCCCCCTCCAGCCGGATACGGTTGGACGCGTGGCGCAGGCTGGGTTCGGCCGAAACCAGTGCCGCCGTGTAGGGATGCTGCGGCTGGAAATGGACCGCATCGGCCGGGCCCACCTCCATCACGCGGCCCAGATACAGCACCATCACGCGGTCGGAGATGAAGCGCACCACCGACAGATCGTGGCTGATGAACAGCAACGAGATACCCTGCGTCACCCGCAGATCGGCCAGCAGGTTCAGCACCTGCGCCTGGATGGACACGTCCAGCGCCGACACGGCCTCGTCGCAGACGATGAACTTCGGCTCCACCGCCAGGGCGCGGGCGATGCCGATGCGCTGGCGCTGGCCGCCCGAAAACTCGTGCGGGCGACGGTCGAGGAAGGCGGGGTTCAGGCCCACCATCTCAAGCAATTCGATCAGGCGGGGTTCGCGGGCGGCGCCCATGTGCAGCGTGTGGGTGTCCAGCGCCTCGGACAGGACGGCGCGGATGGTCTTGCGCGGATCGAGGCTGGCATACGGGTCCTGGAAGATGACCTGCATATCCTTGCGCAGCCTGCGCAGCGCTTCCGGTGCGATGGTGTTCAGGTCATGGCCCTGAAACGTCATCGCGGCGCTTTCGCTGTCGATCAGGCGCAGAACCGCCTTGCCTATGGTCGACTTTCCGGACCCGCTTTCGCCCACCAGGCCCAGAACCTCCCCCGCGCCGACGGTCAGGGACACGTCGCGCAAGACCTGCATCATGTGCCTGCCGAACAGCCCCTTGCGCCCGACGGGATAATGCTTGCTGAGGTCGCGGACCTCCAGAATGGCGGTCATGCGGCATTCCTCCCGGCTTCAGGCGCACGGAAGCAGCGCACCTCGCGGTCGTCGCCCTTGAACAGCGGCGGACGTTCCAGCGCGCAGGTTTCCAGCGCGATCGGGCAACGGTCGCGGAAGGTGCAGCCAGAAGGGCGGCGGTCAGGCAAAGGCGGGGTGCCGTCCACAGCCTGCAATCTGTCGCCTCGGGCCGAATGCATCTCCTCATGCGAGGAGGGCATGCTTTCAAGCAGGGCGCGGGTATAGGGGTGGTGCGGGTCGGTCAGGATCTGCTTCGCGGGCCCCTCCTCCACCACCTGCCCCGAATACATCACGGCCACGCGGTCCGCGATCTCCGCCACGACGCCGAGGTTGTGGCTGATGAACAAAAGGCTCAGTCCATCTGCGTAATCGGTGCGCAGCTTCTGCAGCAGCTCGATGATTTCCGCCTGAATGGTCACGTCCAGTGCGGTGGTGGGTTCGTCCGCGATCAGCAGGCGCGGTTCGCAGGTCAGGGCCATCGCGATCATCACGCGCTGCCGCATCCCGCCCGACATCTCGTGCGGATAGCCGTTGAAGCGGCGTTCGGGTTCGTTGATGCCCACCAGCGTCAGCAGCCGGATCGCCCGCGCCTTGGCATCGACAGCACTCATGGGCCTGTGGGCGAGGATCGCCTCCACCATCTGGCTGCCCACCTTGTGCACGGGGTTCAGGCTGGTCATCGGTTCCTGGAAGATCATGGCGACATCGTTGCCGCGCACACCCTCCAGCTGCCGCGCGGTCATGCGGCCCAGATCGACCATCTCGCCCGATTTACGCCGCAGTGTCAGGGTTCCGGCGGTCTGGCTGATCGCCGACGGCAGCAATCCCATCAGCGCAAGCGAGGACAGCGACTTGCCCGAGCCGGATTCCCCCACCAGCGCCGTGCACTGGTTGGCGCGCAGCGTCAGGCTCACATCCTCGATCACGGTGACGGGTCGGCCGGGGCGCGGGATGTCGAGGCGAAGGCCGCGCACCTCGGCCACCACGTCATCGGCGGCAGCAACCGCACGACCGTCGCTCGAAGGCTGCGAGGTCGTGTCCTTGCCGCCGCCATTCCCCTTCGGGTCCAGAGTATCGCGCAGACGGTCGCAGAAGAAGTTGATGGCATAGATCGTCAGTGTCAGCGCCACGCAGGGGATGATGATGCCCAGCGGGTCCTGGTTCATGAACTGTCGCGCACCCCGGATCATCTGCCCCCAGCTGGGCGCGGGCGGCACGACACCGAGGCCAAGGAATGACAGCCCGCTTTCTATGGTGATCGCCGCCGCCGCCGTCAGCGAATATTGCACGGACACCGGCCCTGCGATGTTGGGCAGGATCGTCCCGAACACGATGCGGCTTGACGGGGTGCCAAGGGCGCGGCTCGCCTCCACGAAATCGAGAGAGGAGACGCGCAACGCCTCGGAAAACGAGATGCGGGCGAATGCAGGAAAATACAGGATCGACAGCACCGCCACCAATGTCGTCGTGCCGGGTCCGAACAGCGTCACCACCAGCAGTGCCAGAAGGATCGGCGGAAAGCACAGCACCACATCCGACAGCCGCGTCGTCACGAACTGGAACGGCCCGCGGAAATACGCCCCTGTCAGGCCGAACAGCGTGCCGACGATGCAGGCGAATGTCGTGGACAGGAAAGCGACCGTCAGCGACACCTGCCCGCCATACAGCACGCGTGCCAGACGGTCGCGGCCGAATTCGTCCTGACCCAGCCAGTGCGACCAGCTGGGGGCCGCCAGGCGTTCGCGGACGGAGATCTGGATCGGGTTCGCGTCGGTGAACAGGGGGGCTGCGAAAGGGGTGACGATCAGCGTGGCCAGAAGGATGGCCGGCAGGATCATGCGGCGCGGGATGGCGGGCAGCGCACGGGCGCGACTTGCGGGAATGGCGGTCATTGCAGGCGGATCCTCGGGTCCAGGACGGAATAGAGGACATCGATCACGAGGTTGATCGTGATGAAGATGGCCGCGACGATCAGGATGATGGAACGGACGGTGGGATAATCGCGCTGTTCCACCGCAGTGACGAGCATGCCGGACAGGCCGGGCCAGTTGTACACGAATTCCACCAGCACGGTCGAACCCAGAAGGATGCCAAGCTGCATCCCCACGACGGTGATCACGGGTCCGAGTGCGTTCTTCAGCACATGGCGCCGCACGACAAGACGGCGCGGCAGTCCTTTCGCAGTGGCGGTGCGCACCCAGTCATGTCCCCGCATCTCCAGCACGCTGGCACGGGTCATGCGGAACACGATGGTCGCCAGATGCAGCCCCACCGTCACGGCAGGCAACACCAGCACCCGCAGATGCTGCACCGGATCCTGCGCGAAGGCGACGTAGCCGCCCGCAGGCAACCAGCCCAGAACCTGCGCGAACAGATAAATGAACAACGTCCCCACCACGAAGCCCGGCACCGATGTCAGCAGCGCATTCACGGCCGACGCCGCGATGTCGAACCGCCCCCCTGCCCGCAGCCCCGCCGCCGTTCCGGCAGGAATGGCCGTCAGCAGGGAAAGGACGGTGCCAGCGGCGATGATCTCCAGCGTGCGTGGCAGGCGCAGCGCGATGTTCTGCGCGATGGACGATCCGTCGATGATGGAGGTGCCGAAATCGAACCGCAGGCTGTTCCACAGGAAGCTGACGTATTGCACGCCCACGGGCTGGTCCAACCCCATCGTGGCACGCAGGTTGGCGATGGCCTCCGCTGTCGCGCTGCCGCCGCCGGTGGACAAAAGCAGTTCCGCAGGATCACCCGGCACGATCGCCAGCAACGAGAAGATGATCGTGCCGACGACGAACAGCATGATGCCCGCCCCCGCGATCCGTCGCAAAAGGAATGCTGCCATCTGCTCAGCCCAGCTTCGCTTCGTCGAGGACGAAACCGCTCGACCCGTTCAGGAACCCCGGAAGCGTGCGGAACCCCGACAGGCCCGCCGACATCCCGAACGCCTGCGTGCGCCAGTTCAGCGGGATCTGCGGCGCTTCCTCGTAATAGGCGGTGTATAGCTCCTGATAGATCGCGCGGCGCTTTTCGGGATCGGTCTCCGCCCGGCCCTGCATCAGCAGGCCGTCGATCCGCTCGCTCTTGAAACCGAAGGATTGCAGATAGGACGGGTTGCCCGAATACAGCAGCGAAAACAACGCATCGGGGTCGTTGAACGTGCCGGACGTGCCATGCACCGCGATGTCGTAGCGTCCTTCGGTGCCTTGCGTCACGCGGGCGCCCCAGTCAGGCAGATCCAGCGTCGCGTTGATGCCGATCATCGCCAGATAGGCCTGCACGACGGAGGCCGTGTCCTGATGCATCCCATAGGTCGCGGTGGCCAGAAGGCGGCAATCGAACCCGTTCGGATATCCCGCATCCGCCAGCAGGGCCTGCGCCTTTTCCATGTCGTAGCTGTATTCGGCCGCGGGATCGGACAGCGGTATGGTCGATCCCTGCGGATTGGGCAGGCCGAAAAGCGGCGCGCCGCGTCCCGCGAAGGCAGCATCCACCACGTCCTGACGTTCGATCGCATAGCCGATGGCCTGCCGCACGCGCGGATCCTGCAACGGGCCTTCCTTGGCGACGTTGAACAGCAGGAACATGAACGGGCCCGACGTGGTGGAGATGTTCAGGCCATCCGATGCCTCCACAGCCTCGAACTGGGTCCAGGGCAGGTATTCGATCAGATCGACATCGCCCGCCTCCAGCGCGGAATAACGCAGGTTTTCGTCGGCATAGGCGACGAAACGGATAGCATCCACGCCCGGCTCGCCCTCCACGTAGAAATCGTCGAACTTCGCCACTTCGATGTAGACGCCCTTTTCCTGGCCGGTCAGGCGGAACGGGCCGCAGCCGATCACCTCCTGCGCCGTGCTCTTGGCAGAGATGACGGGAGAGCAGTAGTTCGCAAGCAGGTTCAGGAAGACAGCACTCGGCGTGGTCAGGGTGATGCGAACGGTCTTGTCGTCCACCGCCTCCGCCCCGTCGATGATGGCAAAGTCGGCTTTCAGATAGGCCGAGGAGCCTTCCTTCGTAATTTCCCCCAACGAGAACACAACGTCCTGCGCCGTCACCGGATCGCCATTGTGAAAAACGGCGTTGTCCCGCAGAACGAACACCAGGACGGTATCGGACTCCCACTCCACGCTTTGTGCGACTTCGGGCAGCAGGTTGCCTTCGCCGTCATACCCCATCAGGCCGCGGAAGATCGCGAGCTTGACGGTGTTGGCCGCCCCGCCGGTATTGTCGAAGGGGTTCAGGCTGGGTGGAAAGGTGGACAGGCCGAACCGCAGGGTTCCGCCAGTGGCCTGCGCCATCGTCCATCGCGGCAGGGCCAGCGCCCCAAGCCCCGCGCCAAGGCCCAGCAGGACGGCACGGCGCGAAGGTGTGGCGTGAAAGTCGTTCATGGATACCTCGGGGATGCTGTTGGGATGATCGTGGGCTTCGGCCCCTCTTGCCGCCCATCGAACCCCCTGCCGCCGCACAGGTCCAATCAAAAAAATCTTTATGAAGGATAGATTAGTTTGTGCATATCCATTGAGCGCGCATGATAAAAATCCCTGCACGAAGGTGCAGGGACGAAAGCCTGACCAAGATGTGCTGTCAGCCGAAGACGCGCGTCAGGGCCGTGTCGATGGCATCCGTTATGGTGTCGATGTCGCGTTCCGTCGCGATCAGCGCGGGACTGAGGCAGAGCGTGTTGTTCAGCCCCGGAAGGGAGCGGTTGGTGACCCCGATGAGAACACCCTCCACCGCGCATTCAGCCACGACCCGCTGTGCCAGCTTTTCATCGACAGGCATTCTGGTGGCGCGGTCGGCCACCAGTTCCGCGCCTTGGAACAATCCGATGCCGCGCACGTCGCCGATGACCGCGTGCTTGTCCATCAGCGCATGGAGGTTCGCGGTCAGGCGTTCGCCCATCCGCTGCGTGTTGCCGATCAGGTCCTCGTCCTCGATGATGCGCATGTTCTCCAGCGCCGCGGCAGGCCCCGACGCGCACCCCCCGAAGGTGGAGATGTCGCGGAAATAGGACATCGGATCGGAGGGGTCTTCCTTGAACATGTCGAAAACCGCCTCGGTCGTGACGGTGCAGGAAATCGCCGCGTAGCCGGAGGCGAGGCCCTTGGCCATCGTCACGAAATCGGGCTTTACCCCGAAATGCTGGTATCCGAACCACGCACCGGTGCGGCCCAGCCCGCAGACGACCTCGTCTATATGCAGAAGGATGTCGTATTGGCGGCAGATCTCCTGCACACGGTCCCAGTAGCCTTCGGGCGGAACGATCACGCCGCCGCCCGCCGTGATCGGCTCCAGACACAGCAGACCGATTGTGTCGGGGCCTTCGCGCAGGATCACCTCCTCTATCGCGTCGGCAGCGCGGCGGCCGTAATCCGCCACGTCCCATTGCGCGCGATATTCAAGGCAGTGCGGCACCTGCACGAACCCGTCCGGAAAGGGGCCGTAAAGCGCCGCGCGTTCCGGCTGTCCCGCCGCCGCAAGGGTGGCGATGGTGGTGCCGTGATAGTCGCGTTCGCGGAACAGGATCTTGGACTTCTTTCCGCCATGCTTCTGCGCCGAGATCTGGCGCACCATCTTGAACACCTTCTCGTTCGCCTCGGACCCCGAATTGGAATAATAGACGCGGCTCAACCCCGGCATCTTTTCCAGCAGGCGTTCGGCGAACAGGGCGGCCGGAATGGACCCCGCCGCCTGCGCGAAATAGTTCATCTTCACCAGTTGATCGCGTACCGCATCCGCGATGCTTGTGCGTCCATAGCCGACATTGACCGTCCACACCCCGCCCGACACCGCATCGAGGAACTTGCGTCCCGTGGCGTCCCAGACATGCATCCCCTTGCCCTCCACGATGATGCGCGGGTCCGCCGTCTCGTATGCCTTGTGCTGGGACAGGTGGTGCCAGACATGGGCGCGGTCGGCGGCGATCACATGGCTCAGGTCGTTGGCGTTCATGCGGGCACCTCCTCGAACACCTGCGCCATCGCCGTGTCGAAACGGCGCAGCAGTTCCGCCATCTCCTCTTCCGTGATGATCATCGGGGGACAGAAGCACACCGCATCCCCGATGGCCCGCAGGATCAGGCCGTTTTCCTGGCATGCCGCCGCCACTGCCTGCGCGATCCGCCCCACGGGATGGGGACCGGTCTTCGTCGCCTTGTCCTCCACGAACTCGACGGCGGCGATCAGCCCCTCGCCCCGCACCTCCCCCACATGCGGGTGCGTGGCGTATTTCGCAAGACCGTCGCGCATGATCCGGCCCACCGCAGCCGCATTGGCCACCAGATCCCGTTCCTCGATGATCTTGAGGTTTTCCAGCCCCACCGCCGTCGCCACCGGATGACCGGAGGTGGTGTAGCCATGCCCGAACGTCCCCAGCATCTCCGAACCGTCCGCGATGCCCTGATAGATGGCGTCGCTGAAGACGATGGCCGCCAGCGGCTGGTAGGACGAGGTGATCTGCTTGGACAGCACCAGCATGTCGGGCTTGATGCCATAGGTTTCGCAGGCAAACATCCGTCCGGTGCGACCGAACCCGTTGATAACCTCGTCCGCGACGATCAGCACGTCGTATTTGCGGCACACGGCCTGCATCTTTTCCCAATATCCCTCCGGCGGCACGATCACCCCGCCCGCACCCATCAGCGGTTCCGCGATGAAGGCAGCGACGGTGTCCGGACCCTCGGTCAGGATCATCTCCTCCAGCTCCGCCGCAAGACGGTCGGAGAACTGCTCCTCGCTTTCCCCTTCATGTCCGAAGCGCCAGAAATGCGGGGTGGAGATGTGGCGCACGAAGTCCAGCGGCAGATCGAATCCCTTGTGGTTCGCAGGAATGCCGGTCAGCGACCCCGCGGCAATGGTGATCCCGTGATAACCCTTGATGCGGCCGATGAACTTCTTCTTTTCCGGCCGCCCGATCGCGTTGTTGTAGAACCAGACCATCTTGATGACGGTATCGTTCGCCTCGGACCCCGAATTGGTGAAATGGACACGGTCCAGCCCTTCGGGGGTCATCTGCACCAGTTTTTCCGCCAGCAGGATCGAGGGTTCCTGCCCCTTGGACGCGAACATGTGCATGTAGGGCAACTGCTCCATCTGGCGCGTTGCCGCCTCGACCAGCCGCTTTTCGGAAAAGCCGAGCGCAACGCTCCACAATCCCGCAAGGCCTTCGATGTATTCCTTGCCCGTGTCGTCGAAGACGTGGATCCCCTCTCCCCGCGCGATCACCAGGGGGCCGTTGCGTTCATGGGCCCGCGCATTCGTCACCGGGTGCAGCAGATATTTGACGTCGCGGCCCTGAAGCGAATTGGGAAGGTGGTTCATGATCTGTCCTGTCGATTGGTGCACGAGGCGGAAGAGGTAAGGTTCGCTGCCAGTCAAAGGGGGGTATCGCCCATTGGCAAGGACGATATGGCGACCGGCCGCGCAAAGCCGCGCTTTCAGGACCTGTTGTCCGGATATTGCGCAGAATGTCGGCGGGCGGCGCAAGCCCTGCATGGTAAGAACAAGCGCCGCCGGATGCCGGACATGGGGCGCGGCGGGCATCATCCCGCAACAACCGTCATTCGGACGTCGAACGGGCCCTACACATGCTGGCCGCCATTGATGTGGATCTCCGCCCCGTTGATATAGGAGGATGCGTCCGAACACAGGAACTGGATCGTCTTCGCCACCTCCTCCGTCGTGCCAAGACGCTGCAGGGGCACATCGCGCTGCACGAGGCCGTCCGTTCCGGGCGACAGGATGGACGTCGCGATCTCTCCGGGGGAAATGGCGTTGGACCGGATGCCGAGCGGACCGAACTCATGCGCCAGTTCCCGCGTCAGGGCGGCAAGGCCCGCCTTAGACGCGGCGTAGGCGACGCCCGCAAAGGGATGCACCCGCGACCCTGCGATAGAAGTGACGTTTACGACCGACCCCTTGGCCCTTGTCAATTCGGGCAGCAGTTCACGCACCAGAAGCGCGATGGAGACAAGGTTCACGTTCAGCACCTGTGCCCAAGCCTCGGCCCCTGTATGGGCCACGCCCAGACGGCTGCCATCATCACCCTTGGGTGAAATGCCTGCATTGTTGACGAGTGCCGCCAGTTCACCATCCGGAAGGCGCGACCTGACATCTGCCACGAGGGACGGTATGCTGGACAGGTCGGCAAGATCGGCTTGGATATGGCTCTCGCGCGCATTCGGCCAGCGGCATTCCTCTGAAAAGGGTTGGCGGGAAACGGTCAGGACGCGCCATCCCTCGCGCTGCAGGACTTTCACCGTCGCGTGACCGATCCCGCGGCTTGCGCCGGTTAGAAGGCAATATCGCGTCAAGGTGGCTCTCCCGCTGGATGCCGACGACCTGCCGGCGCCGCAAGGATACGGGATGGGGGGCGGGCTGCAACGCCAATCATGCAGGTGATATGGATTGCGATGCAGAGAGGCTGTCGGCATCTGCGATGGAAAGCTTACGGCTTTCGGCGCGACACCCAGATGATGGGGGCGACCGACAGCAGGATGCCAGAAACCAGAAAACCAATTGCCGCCAAACCGCGAGGCGAGACTTCCAGTTCCGCATATGCGGAAAAGTTTCCGGCCTTCATCGTCAAGGATGCTCGATTCCTTCTGGATCTGTCACCCATGCTGTTTCCCTCGCGAGCTTTGTCCGGACTTCGGTTCAGGCCACGACGCCATACAGACCACTCGCCTGCATGACGTCACGACCGAAACCCCTACTGGTTTTCCTGCACGTCGCTGTTGGGCTTGCCCGTGGTCCGCGCAGGGTTCATGGGATCGAACTCCGAAGGATCATGCGACGATCCTTCATGTTCGGCCTGTGCGTGTTCCTGCCGCGGGGGCTTGCTGCGGTGCTCATTGCTCTTGGTGGGTGCGTTTGCCATGTGGTTCTCCTCTGGTCATCAACGTGACGGGTGAAACGAAGTTCCGTAAGGGCTGGCTGCCTGTCGTTCATCTTGCACGCGTCCGATGCGGCCTCTGCCCTTGGGTAGCAGAAGGCCGCCCTTCAGGCAAAGGGCGGCGTTTGGTCGGACGCGGGGCGTCATCAGCCCAGCGTCTGCTTGATCCCGCGCAGCATCGCAAGATGGGTATCGATGGACGGCACACCCACCATGGACGCCCCGCGGGCCATCGGATCAGAACCGCTTTCGGCATAGGTAGCGTGAATGACGCGCAGTTCTTCATGCCCCGCGATCTGGCCGTCCACATACATCGCATCGAACGCCAGACCGGCGGGGGCTGCCTGCAACTGCTCCAGCAAGGCTGCGTGCTTTTCGCTTACGCCGCCTGTGCCCGGCTCCGCGCCGAAGGCCATGGCGGTCGCTTCCTGCTCCGCGATTTCCAGATCTGCAAAGGTCTTCACGGCGGGGGATGTGGCTTTGTCCGCCGCAATGCGGCTGCTGAGAAGGGCGAAGTTGCCGCCAAGCAGCGCGGGCAACTTGGCCGGATCCGCAGGCGCGGCAGCCGTCTGGGCGAACGAGGCGAAGGGCAGGACGGCGGCAGCTGCGACACCTGCGGCGAATACGTTTCTACGGTTCATGACAATCCTCCTTGAGATAGATGGCAAACCTCGGTTTGCCCGCTTTGTTCCTGCCGCTGTCTACCTGTTCCAGTCGGACAGGATCTGCTCGACGCTTGCCGTCTCTATCTGCTGGCCGTAACGCGACTCGTACAGGCGCATCAGCGCGTCATGTGTTTCGTCGGTGGAACTGCAGGTCGCGTCGGCGGCAAGGATGACACGGTAACCACGATCGACGGCCCCCATCATGGCCCCCAGCACGCAGACATCAGTTTCGCCCCCCGACACGACAAGGGTGTCGATGCCGCTGCCCGCCAGCATCGCGTCCAGCCGCCCTTCCGTCCAAGGGGAGTAGACTGCCTTGTCCAGAACCCGTGCGGGTGGTGTCAGCCGTTCCAGCGCGGGCACCAGACGCACCATGTCCTGCGGCAGAACCTCCAGCGTCATTTCCTGCCACCGTTCGTAATATTGCCGCCATGTGCCCCGGGCCTGCGCGGCATTGCGGGGCGGCACGAAGCGCGTGAAGATGGTGGCTTCCGCGTGGCGGGAAGACAGCTCCTCCAGCTGGGGCATCACCTCCTCCATCCATGGGACGGCCCAGGGGCTTCCCGGTCCGAACATGCGCTGCATATCGACGCAAAGGTGCAAGGCGTTGGGCCCGATGGGCCCGAAGACCAGACCATCCATGTCATTTCCCCGTCTTCGGTTTGTCTGTCGGCGGCCCCGATTGCCGCCAAGATCGGCACAGCAAACGGGGCCGGTTTCACAACCACCGGTGATTGTCGATGTTCCGGCAAGACTGCTGTCCCAGCCTTACAAAGGGTGCAGGCGGACGGCCGGGCACTGTTCGCGCTGAACCAGCGTCAGTGCTTATCCCTTGGGACGTTCCTCTCGCAGGGCAGCCGTGATGTCACGGAACGAGCCAAGATCTGAAATCCTGTCCAAGTCGATCTTCAGCTTGCGGCGCCAGTTCGGATATTCGTCCAGCGTGCTGGGCAGGTTGACGGGTTCGGTCTCGCCCACCAGATCCTCGATCCGCGCGGCGAAAAGGCGCGACGGGGTGCGGGCAAGATACGCGTGCACCGACACCAGCAAGCGATCCATCGCGGCATGGGACAGATCCCGCCCGGTTTCACCCACACCCAGACCCGCATGGTCAAGGTCGCGCAGAAGATCGGCCCGTTCCGTTTCCCGCGCGTCGGTCTGTTCCTTGGCCGCTGCCGGACTTATGAGGGCGAACGACGCACGAAGCCTGATATCGTCGCCCTGCCACCATCCCCGGAATGTCGGCAGATCATGGGTGGACAGGCAGGCCAGCGCGTTGCTTGGATACTGCTCCGGCGAAATGAACCCCTCCTCCGTCCGCTCGAAGAAGAAGATGCGATAGGACAGGATGCCCACGTCGTCCATTACCTTGCGGAAGCCGGTAGGGACGTTGCCCAGATCCTCGCCGATCACGATGGTTTCGTTGGCATTCGATGCGGCCGCAAGCGCCGTCAACATCGCCCGCAGGGGATAGCGGACATAGGTGCCATCGGCAGGTCCCGCCCCTTCGGGGATCAGGAACAGCTGCCACAAGCCCATCGCGTGATCGATCCGCAGGGCACCTGCCTGCCGCGTCGCATGTTCCACCATTTCGCGGAACGGGGCGGCGGCGCTTTGCACCATGGTGGCGGGCGACAAGGGGGCCAGTCCCCAGTCCTGACCCGTTTCGTTGAAATAGTCGGGGGGGGCGCCGATGCGGGCCGTGGTCATCACGTCGGCACGTCCCCAGCTTCCCGATCCGTCCGCCGCCTCCCCCACCGCCAGATCGAGGTAGAGGCCGATGGACATCCCCGCCGCACGGCACGCCTCCCTCGCCTGCGTCAGCTGGCTGTCCGCCTGCGATTGCAGCCACCGGTGAAAAGCGATGTCGGAAGAATAGGCTGCCGCGAAATCGCGGACCGCCGCACCCGCGCTGTCGTGATACTCCTCGGGCCAGGATTGCCAGCCCGCACCATGCCCCTGTTCCACCATATATGCGGACAGGCTCTCGAATACGGCGTGCCGCTTCAGCTCCTCGCCGCCTTCGCGCAAGAAGCCCTCGGGTGCATCGGAACAGCCGGCGGCCGTCCAGACCTGCCGCAGGGCCTTTGTCTTCGCGGCTGCCACGCGGGGGTAGTCGACCAGTTCCAAGGCACGCAACGCCGTCAATTCCGCCACATCCGCCATTGATGGCGCGAAGCCCTCGATACGGTCCACCGCGATGTAGAGCGGGTTCAGGAAACGCCGGTTGGAGGGAGAAAACGGACTGCACCGGGCGGGATCGGACAGAAACAGTGCATGCAACGGGTTCAGTCCGATGAAGTCGGCGCCTGCCCGTGCAAGGAGCGCCGCCAAGGCCCCGAGATCTGCAAAATCCCCGATGCCCCAGTTCCGGCCGGACCGGATCTGGTAAAGCTGCAAGGCAACGCCCCATGCCCGCGGCATCTCGTCGGGCCCGTAACACCTGACCCCATCGGGGGCTTGCAAGTCGAGATCCCCGGGGGGTGAGGGCGTTCCATCCCCAAACGCTGCAAGCAGTTTTTCCAGCGTCCTGCGCGGCGCCACCTGCACCTGTCCACCGATGCCTTCATATTCGGGTTGAATGCCAAAGCTCAGGGCGCGTGCTTCGATGGTCATGTTGCTTCCTCGGGACGTAATGTTGGAAAAAGTCCCTCCGCCGCGGGAAGTTCCCGCCAAACCGCAAGGTTGCCCCAAAGGGGTCGGACGGTGCAGGTCCGCAAGCAACCTGTTGGCGGGGGGGCGGGACGGGGAAACACGGGCTGAAGGCATCACTGTCGCAGGTAGGCACCTGCGAGCCGAGAGCCGAGAGCCGAGAGCCGAGAGCCGAGAGCCGAGAGCCGAGAGCCGAGAGCCGAGAGCCGAGAGCCGAGAGCCGAGAGCCGAGAGCCGAGAGCCGCCTTCTTTACGCGCCCTTTACGCGCAACCCACCAGTTGCGAATGGCGCCTTTACGCCCTTTCGCGCGATGCCGGTCTTGATCACTGGACAGGAGATTTCGGTTGGCTGATCTCGTTTACCTCGGACTGGGCCTTGGCGGCTTTGCGGTCTTTGCGGGCGTCGTGCGCCTGATCGACGGCAGGTGACCCCATGTTCGACCTCGTTCTCGGCCTTGTCGTCTCGATGGGGATATTCGTGTTTCTGGTCGTGACCCTGTCACGGCCCGGCAATCTGTGAGGGAAGCGATGACCGACATCTTCGGGTTCGCTCTTTACGCCGCCGTTCTGGTCTCCGCCGCATGGCTGGTGGCCGCGCATATGGCGCGCGTGTTCGACGGCGGTGCGCTGTCGGCACCGGAACGTGGCTTTTTCCGACTGGCAGGTATCCGGGCCGGCGTGTCGCAAGGCTGGCGCGGTTACGCGCTTGCGGTGCTGGCCTTCAATGCCGCCGGTTTCATTCTGCTCTATGCCATCCTGCGCCTTCAGGGACTGCTGCCGCTGAACCCCGGCGATGTGGCGGCCATGTCGCCGGATCTTGCGTTCAACACTGCCGTCAGCTTCGTGACCAACACCAACTGGCAAGCCTATTCCGGAGAGGTCCAGCTGTCCTATCTGTCGCAGATGGCGGGGCTGACGGTACAGAACTTCACCTCTGCCGCGACAGGCATGGCGGTGGGCGTTGCCGTGATCCGTGGTTTCGCGGGGCGCGCCCTCGGGAACTTCTGGGTCGACATGACGCGGTCGGTCACCCATGTGCTGCTGCCGCTGTCGGTCCTGCTGGGGCTGTTCCTGATGTTTCAGGGCGTGCCGCAGACCCTGCTGGGGGCCGCGCATGTCACCACGCTGGAAGGCGCGGATCAGGTCATCGCGCGCGGTCCCGCCGCAGCCCAGATCGCCATCAAGCAACTGGGCACCAACGGCGGCGGATTCTTCGGCGTGAACTCTGCCCACCCGCTGGAAAACCCCACCGTGGCGTCGAACATGGCGCAGGTCCTGTCGATCCTGCTGATCCCCGTCGCGTTCTGCTTCCTGTTCGGACGCATGGTGGGTGACAGGCGGCAGGGCTGGGCGATCTTTTCCGCGATGGGCGTGCTGTTCGTGCTTGGACTGGCCGTGATCCACGTCTCCGAACTGTCGGGCAACGTCCTGATCGGCACCGGCCCGAACCTAGAGGGCAAGGAGATGCGCTTCGGCGCGGCCCTGTCGTCCTTGTGGGCCGAGGTGACGACGGCGGCATCGAACGGGTCGGTCAACGCGATGCATGACAGCTTCATGCCGCTGTCGGGCCTTGTGATGATGATCAACATGGCGTTGGGAGAGGTGATCTTCGGCGGCGTCGGTTCAGGCCTTTACGGGATGCTGCTTTACGTCGTGCTGGCGGTGTTCCTTGCAGGCCTGATGGTCGGTCGCACACCCGAATACCTCGGTCGCAAGATCGAGGCGCGGGAGGTGACGCTGGCCGTCCTCGCGTTCCTGTCCATCCCGCTCGGCATCCTCGTGGGGGGGGCGATCTCCGCCTCCGTGCCGCAGGCCGTGGCGTCGGTTCAGGATGCGGGCCCGCATGGTTTGTCCGAGATCCTCTATGCCTATTCCTCCGCCGTGGGGAATAACGGGTCCGCATTCGCGGGCTGGGGGGCGGCAAGCCAATGGCAGACGACGGCCCTTGGCCTGCTGATGATCCTCGGGCGGTATTCCATCATCATCCCGCTGCTGGCCATCGCGGGGTCGCTGTCGGCCAAACGGCAAAGCGTGACCACCGCCGGCACCTTCCCCACGCACGGCCCGCTGTTCGTGGTGCTGCTGATCGTCACCGTGACGATCTTCGGCGCGCTGACCTTCTTTCCGGTTCTTGCCCTGGGCCCCATCGCGGAATTCACCGCGCTGATCGCCGGGCAGACTTTCTGAGGATGAGCATGTCCAATTTCCAGCAGGCGGCAAGGATCGCCTTCCTGAAGCTGCACCCGCGTGCGCTGAAGGATAATCCGGTCATCTTCGTGACGGCCATCGTGGCGGCGATGACGACGCTTCTGGCATTCCGCGATCTTGCCATCGGCGCGGACGGCACGGGCGTGAACCTGCAGATCGCGCTGTGGCTGTGGATCTGCGTGCTGTGCGCAAACATGGCCGAGGCGCTGGCCGAAGGGCGCGGTCGCGCCCGCGCCGACAGCCTGCGGGCGACAAAGGCCGAAACAATGGTGCAGCTTCTGGCCCACATGGACGACACGGCCCCGAAAGACGTTCCTTCGGCATCGCTGCGGGCAGGGCAACTTGTCCGCGTCACGGCGGGCGATCTGATCCCGACGGATGCGGAAGTGGTGCGCGGCGTGGCGTCCGTCGACGAATCCGCCATCACGGGGGAAAGCGCCCCTGTCATTCGCGAATCCGGCGGGGACAGATCATCGGTCACGGGCGGCACGCGCATCGTGTCGGACAGCCTGATCCTGAAGGTGGTGGCGGAACCGGGGAAAAGTTTCCTCGACCGGATGATCGCGATGGTGGAAGGGGCCGAACGCCAGAAGACCCCGAACGAGATCGCACTGAACATCCTGCTGACCGGCCTGACGCTGATCTTCCTGATCGTGACGGTCACGCTGGAACCCTTTGCGCGGTTTTCCGGGCTGGTCATTCCGGTCATCACGCTGGCCGCGCTGTTCGTCTGCCTGATCCCCACGACCATCGGGGGGCTGTTATCGGCCATCGGCATCGCGGGCATGGATCGGCTGGTCCGCGCAAACGTCATCGCCAAATCCGGCCGCGCGGTGGAAGCTGCGGGCGACGTGGACACGCTGCTGCTGGACAAGACCGGCACCATCACCTTCGGCAACCGCATGGCGGACGCCTTCGTGCCCGCCCAGGGCGTGACCGAGGCGCAGCTGATCCACGCGGCATGGCTCGCCTCCCTGTCCGACGACACGCCCGAAGGGAAGTCCATCGTGACGCTGGCCGAACGCAGCGGACGGCATGAACCGGAGCGGGGCGAGGATGTGGTCTTTTCCGCCCAGACCCGCCTGTCCGGTGTGGACCTTCCCGACCGCCGCCTGCGCAAGGGGGCCGTGGATGCGGTGGAACGGTTCACCGGAATGCGGGCCGATGCGGGGCTGCGCGACGCCGTCGATGCCATCGCGCGGTCCGGTGGCACGCCGTTGCTGGTGGCGGAGGATGCCCGCATCCTTGGCGCGATCCACCTCAAGGATGTGATAAAACCCGGTGTGCGCGAACGGTTCGCCGAACTGCGCGCCATGGGCATCCGCACGGTGATGATCACGGGTGACAACCCCATTACCGCCGCCTCCATCGCGGCCGAGGCGGGGGTGGACGACGTGCTGGCCGAAGCCACGCCGGAGATGAAGCTGGACTACATCCGTCACGAACAGGCAGGTGGGCGGCTGGTCGCCATGTGTGGCGACGGGTCCAACGATGCGCCGGCGCTGGCGCAGGCCGATGTGGGTGTCGCCATGAATTCCGGCACGCCCGCCGCGAAGGAGGCCGCGAACCTGATCGACCTGGACAGCGACCCCACCAAGCTGATCGAGATCGTGATGGTGGGCAAGCAGCTCCTCATCTCCCGCGGGGCGCTGACGACGTTTTCCATGGCCAACGACGTGGCCAAGTATTTCGCGATCCTGCCCGCGATCTTCATGGCAGCCTTTCCGGGGTTGGCCGCGCTGAACGTCATGCGGCTGGAAAGCGCGCAAAGTGCGATCCTTTCGGCGGTGATCTTCAACGCGCTGATCCTTGTGGCACTTATCCCGCTGGCCCTGCGCGGGGTGCGCTATGTCCCGTCCAGCGCTGCGGCCCTGCTGCGCCGGAACCTGCTGATCTATGGGCTGGGCGGGCTTGTCGCGCCTTTCATCGGCATCAAGGCCATCGACGTGGTCGTGACCGCCCTTGGCCTTGCATAACGGAGAGTGATGATGACTTCCCTGATCCGACCGACCCTCGTGATGGTCGCGGCAATGACCGTCTTGACGGGCCTCGCCTATCCGCTGGCGATGACGGGCGTCGCTGCTGTCGTTGCCCCCGAACGATCCACCGGAAGCCTGATACTGCGTGACGGGCAACCCGTCGGGTCCGCCCTTGTCGGGCAGGCTTTCGCGGGGGCGGGCTATCTGCATCCGCGACCTTCGGCTGTGGATTATGACGCGGCGGCGGGGGCGGGATCGAACCTCGGCCCTACATCGGCCGCGCTGCATGACGCGGCGGCCGCCCGCCGCGCCGCGTGGGAGGCGGAAAATGGCGGCACCGCCCCCGTCGATGCGGTCACCGCCTCCGCATCGGGGCTGGACCCCGACATCTCCGTCGGAAACGCGCGGGGGCAGGCCCGCCGGATCGCGCAGGCGCGGGGGGTGGAATTGTCCGCCGTGCTGACCGTGTTGAACGACGCGGAACGCGCGCCGCTGCTGGGTATTTATGGCAACCCCCGGGTGAATGTGCTGGACGCGAACCTTTCGCTCGATACAGCTTTGCCGATGCCGCCCGCCCTGCCCTGAAGGACGACCCGATGCCCGATGCCCCGCGCCCCGACCCCGACACCCTGCTGCAGGTCGCCCGCCGGATCGGACGCGGACGGCTGAAGATCTTCCTTGGCGCGGCGCCGGGTGTTGGCAAGACGTTTGCGATGCTGGCGGCGGCAGGGCGCAGGGCGACGGCGGGGGACCGCGTGCTGATCGGCGTCGTCGAAACCCACGGGCGGGCGGAAACGGAGGCGATGGTGCGCGACCTGACGGTCCTGCCCCGCCGTCCCTTTTTCCACGCGAACCGCATCCTGCACGAGATGGACGTGGACGCCCTGATCGCCGCCCGTCCCGACCTTGCCCTGATTGACGAGCTGGCCCATTCCAACTTGTCCGGCAGCCGCCACGACAAAAGATGGCAGGATGTGGAGGATGTGCTGGCCGCAGGCATCGACGTCTATACCACGCTGAACGTCCAGCATGTGGAAACGCTGAACGACACCGTGGCCCGCATCACCAACGTCCGCGTGCGCGAAACCGTGCCCGACCGTGTGCTGGAACAGGCCGACGAGATCGAGTTGATCGACCTGCCCCCGGATGAGTTGCTGGAGCGGCTGCGCGCGGGCAAGGTCTATGTCCAGGATCAGGCGGCCCGCGCGGTGGCGAACTTCTTTGCCAAGGGCAACCTGACCGCGCTGCGCGAACTGGCGATGCGGACCGCCGCCGACCGGATCGACGCGCAATTGCAGGAACACATGGCCGTAAACGCCATTGCAGGGCCGTGGCCGACACAGGAACGCATCCTCGTGATCCTGCCCGAAGGCACCGTCGGCAGGGATGCCGTGCGGATCGCAAAGCGGTCGGCCGATCGTGCGCGGGTCGAATGGCTGGCGGTGGCGCTGACCAGCCTGAACGGTCCGGGCGATCCCGCCCCCGACGCGCTGCGGCTGGCCGAACGGCTGGGGGCGGACGTGTCCGTCCTTCAGGCCGAAGGCGACCCGACGGCGGAAATCATCGCCTTCGCCGGACGACGCAACGTGCGCCGGATCGTGCTGCCCCGCCCCCCTGCCCGCGGCATCGCCCGTCTGATCCCCAACGCGCAGGAACGCCTGATGCGCGGCCTTTTGCGCCATGCCGTCCAGTTCGAACTGACGATCGTCACCGATCAGGACAGCCCGTCCCGCCAGCGTCGCCGGTCCCTGCGGGGGGAGATCGCACCGTCTGTCCACAGCATCGGCATCGTCTTCGCCGCCGTCATCGCCACCACCCTTGCAGGCCGGGTGATAGAGCCGCATTTCCCCGTCGTCAGCCTGTCGCTGCTGTACATGACCACCGTGGTCGCCATCGCGTCGCGCATGGGGCGCTGGCCTGCGGTGCTGGCGGCGGGGCTGAGTTTTCTGGTCTACAACTTCGTCTTCACCTCTCCGTATTATACGTTCCGCATCTGGAACCGCGGGCAGTTGCTGACGCTGGTACTGTTTCTTGCCGCCTCCATCCTGACGGGGAACCTCGCGGCGCGGTTGCGCGAAAGGGTCATCGCGCAGCGGGCCATCGCGGACCGCACGGGCAAGCTTTACGACTTTTCGCGCAAGGCGGCGGCGGCGGCATCCTTCGATGATGTGGTGTGGGCCGCCGTCAGCCATGTGGCGGCAGTCCTTGGCTGCCGGACGATCCTGCTTGTGCCCGTGCAGGACCGGCTTACCATCGTCGGTGCCTTCCCCCCCGAGGATCGGCTGGGACCGCGGGAATTTTCCGCCGCCCATTACAGCTTCGACCAGGGGGAGCCCGCGGGCCGGGGGTCGGGCACCCTTCCCGCGGCGGACTGGCTGTTCCTGCCCCTGTCGGCCCCCGACCGTCGCATCGGCGTCTTGGGCATCGCCTTCGATGACGGGCGCGGCGTGGGGGCGGCTGATCGCCGCCTGCTGGACGCGCTGACCGATCAGGTCGTGCTGGCCCTTGAACGCATCCGCCTGACCGAGGATCTGGCCCAGACCCGCGTCACATCCGAGGCGGAGCGGCTGCGGTCCGCCCTCCTTTCTTCGGTCAGTCACGACCTGCGCACGCCGCTCGTCTCCATCCTCGGCGCGGCGGAGGGGCTGGAGAATGCGTTCCTGTCCGATGCCGCCCGGGCCATCCTTCTGTCCACGCTGCGCGAGGAAGGAGAGCGTCTGGACCGCTATATCCAGAACCTTCTGGACATGACGCGGCTGGGGCATGGCGCGTTGAAGCCGAACACCCTGCCCTCCGATCTGCGCGAACTGGCGGGCATTGCCCGTCACCGCCTCCGCGGGCCGCTGAAGGACAATCCGGTCCACGTCTCCATCCCCGAGGATATGGGACTGGTCCAGGTGGACCCGATCCTGATCGAGCAGGTGCTGGTCAACATCTTGGACAACGCGGCGAAATATGCGGGTGCGGAGTCCGCCATCCGCATCGGTGCCGACATCTCCGGCCCCATGGCGCGGCTGTGGGTGGAAGATGACGGACCCGGCCTGCCCCCCGGAACCACGGATCAGGTGTTCGACATGTTCTGGCGCGCGGATCAGGGCGACGGGCGTGGCACGGGCGCAGGTCTGGGCCTTGCGATCTGCCGTGGCATCGTGGAAGCTCATGGGGGCGAGATCCGCGCCGGTGCCACCCATCCCGACGGGCACGGCACGCGGCTGGAGATGACGCTGCCCCTGACCAAGCCGGAGACCGCACCATGACCGCCCGCATCCTCGTGGTGGAGGACGAAGCCCCCATCCGCCGCTTCCTGCGCGTGGTGCTGGAGGCCGAGGGCCATTCGGTGCTGGAGGCCACCACCGCCCGCGAAGGCACCGCACTGGCGGCGCGGGAAAACCCGGCGGTGATCATCCTCGATCTGGGGCTGCCGGATGCCGACGGGCTGACCGTCCTGCGGGCCGTCCGTGAATGGAGCCAGACGCCCGTGCTGGTGCTGTCCGTGCGGGCCGACGATGCAGCCAAGATCGCGGCCCTGGATGCGGGCGCGCAGGATTACGTCACAAAGCCTTTTTCCACGGGCGAATTGCTGGCCAGACTGCGCGGCCTGCTTCGCGACCACGCGTCCGCCACCCCGCCTGCCGTGATGGATCTGGGCCCGCTGCGCATCGACATGGCCGAACACCGCGCCACGATGGACGGGCGCGACCTCCGGCTGACGCACCGGGAATTCGACGTGCTGGCCCTGCTGGCACGTCATGCGGGGCGGCTGGTCACGCAGGACATGATCCTGAAGACCGTCTGGGGCCCCGCCCATGCCGAGGACAGCCAGTATCTGCGCGTCTATATCCGGCAGCTGCGCACCAAGCTGGGTGACGATGCGGCCAATCCCCGCTGGATCTTCACAGAACCGCGATTCGGATACAGGCTGACCGCGGGCGATCTTCCGGCGGCCTGACCGGGGCGGGGATCGCGGCAGACGCGATCCCCAGACACCATGTGCTTTCCACTTTCGATCGCCCTGGTGACGGGAAAAGGGCTCTTGCCTCGTCCGGTCCGGCGGGTCAGGTTCTGCAGGCCGCGCCCCATCCGAAGGGCGCACAGATACTGCGCCCTGCGAAGGAGGATGCGAATGATCCGGAAAACATTGCTGTCCATCGGCGAATGCATGGTGGAAATGGCCTCCACCGACGGGGAGGCGTTCCGGCTGGGCTTTGCCGGCGATACGCTGAATACGGCGTGGTATGCGCGGGCGGCCCTGCCGGACGACTGGCATGTCAGCTATCTGACACGGCTGGGGACGGACCCCTATTCGCACAACATGCTTGCATTCTTCGACGGCAACGGGATCGGCACCGAGCATGTGACGATCGACCCCGCGCGGCGGCCGGGGCTTTACCTGATCCAGCTGACCGAGGGGGAGAGGCGCTTCACCTATTGGCGCGACCAGGCGGCTGCGAAGGGCCTTGCAGACGATGCGGAGGCACTTTCGGCCGCCATGAGGCAAGCCGGAGTCATCTATTTTTCCGGGGTGACACTGGCCATCCTCTCGCCCGATGCGCGCGCCCGCTTCCTGCGTTGCCTTGCAGAGGCGCGGGCTGCGGGATGCATGACGGTATTCGACCCCAACATCCGCCCGCGCCTTTGGGACGATGCGGACACGATGCGTCGCATCACGATGGAGGCCGCCTCTGCCTCCGACATCGCCCTGCCCAGCTTCGACGACGAGGCGGAAACCTTCGGAGACCTGTCGCTGGAGGCGTGCGCCGCGCGTTACGGTGCGGCGGGCTGCGGCACGGTGGTGGTCAAGAACGGCGGCGGGCCGATGCTGGCGGTGGCGAACGGGGAAACCGTCCGCCTTGATGGGATGACCCGCCTGCAACCCGTGGACACGACGGGCGCGGGGGATTCCTTCAACGGGGCCTTTCTGGCTGCGATGTTTTCGGGCGCATCCCTGCGCGACGCGCTGGAGGCGGGACACGGCCTGTCATGCCGCGTCATCATGCATCCAGGGGCATTGATCCCGATGACGGATCTGCGGGACGGGTAATTGGCCCCGTCACGGCTTATGCCCGCATCTTGACGCGGATCGGTGCAAATGGATCTATGACGCAGCCCATGACAGGAAGGTTCGACGATGACCCATTACACGGACCGATCCGATCTTAAGGTCGCGGCGGAACTGGCGGAGTTCGTGGAAGACCGGCTGCTGCCCGGACTGCCTGTCACGGCCGGCGCATTCTGGGCCGGACTGTCGGGGCTGCTGGCCGAGATGATGCCTGAAAACCGCCGCCTTCTGGACAAGCGTGACAGCCTGCAGCGCAACATCGACGACTGGCTGACCGCCCGCCGCGATCAGGCGTGGGACGACGACGCATGGCACGACTTCCTGCGGACCATCGGCTATATCGTGCCCGAGGGGGGTGAGTTCCAGGTCACGACCTCCCTCTGCGATCCGGAGATCGCGACCCTTTCAGGGCCGCAGTTGGTCGTTCCCGTGATGAATGCCCGTTTCGCGCTGAATGCCGCGAATGCGCGTTGGGGCAGCCTTTATGATGCGCTTTACGGCACCGACGCGCTGCCCGGCGCAGCACAGGGACCGGGATACGATGCCGCGCGGGGGGCTGAAGCCGTCGCGGCGGCCGCGCGGTTTCTGGACGACTCCGTGCCGCTGGACGGGGGATCGCATGCCGATGTCCTGTCTTATGACGTGACGGATGGCAGGCTGACGATCACGGGACCGGACGGCGATCTGCGCCTGTCAGATCCGGCGGCCTTTGCGGGATATGCCGACGGTTCCATCCTGTTGCGCCATAACGGGCTGCATGTGGAACTGGTCTTCGATCCTTCGCATCCCGTGGGTGCCGCCAGTTCCTCGGGGCTGCGCGACGTGGTGCTGGAATCCGCCCTGACCGCCATTCAGGATTGCGAGGATTCTGTTGCCGCTGTCGATGCTGCCGACAAGGTGCTGGCTTATGCCAACTGGCTTGGTCTGATGAAGGGCGATCTGTCGGAAACCTTCCGCAAGGGCGATAGCACCGTCACGCGTCGCCTGAACCCGGACCGGACGTTCACGGCCCCCAACGGTTCGGCCCTGACGCTTCCGGGCCGCGCGGTGCTTCTGGTGCGCAACGTGGGCCATCTGATGACCACCGACGCCGTCATGCGGAATGGGCAGGAGGTGCCGGAGGGACTGCTGGACGCGTTGGTCACCGTCACCGCCGCCCTGCATGATCTTGCAAGGATCGACGGGCCCCGCAACTCTCGCCACCACTCCGTCTATGTGGTGAAGCCCAAGATGCACGGGCCGGAGGAGGCGGCCTTCGCCGACCGCATCTTCGCGCGGGTGGAGGAGGTTCTGGGACTGCCCACCGGCACCGTAAAGCTGGGCCTGATGGACGAGGAGCGCCGCACCTCCGTCAACCTGCGCGAATGCATCCGCGCGTTGGGCGGCCGCATCGCCTTCATCAACACGGGCTTTCTGGATCGCACGGGGGACGAGATCCACACGATCATGCAGGCCGGTCCGGTGTTGCCCAAGGCGGAGATGAAGGACGCTGCCTGGCTGTCCGCCTACGAGGACGGCAACGTCGATGCGGGCCTTGCCACCGGGCTGAACGGTCATGGCCAGATCGGCAAGGGCATGTGGGCCAAGCCCGATGCCATGGCGGAAATGCTGAAGGCCAAGATCGCCCATCCGATGGCCGGGGCCAGCACGGCATGGGTCCCCTCCCCCACCGCCGCCACCCTTCATGCGATGCATTATCATCAGGTCGACGTCGCGGCACGGCAGGAAGAGGTTTCGACCCGCCCCCCTGCCAGCCTGAAGGCGCTGCTGACGCCACCCCTCATGGGCCAGCGCAACCTTTCGGAGGATGCTATCCGGAGGGAGATCGACCTGAACTGCCAGTCCATCCTCGGTTATGTCGTGCGGTGGGTGGATCAGGGGATCGGATGTTCCAAAGTGCCCGACATCGACAATGTGGCGCTGATGGAGGACCGTGCCACGCTGCGCATCTCCTCGCAGTTCCTTGCAAACTGGATGATGCACGGGATCATCACCGAAGCGCAGGTGGAGGATGGGTTGAAGCGCATGGCCACCGCCGTGGATATGCAGAACGAGGGCGATCCCGCTTATGTCCCGATGGCACCCGGTCTTGATGGCCCGGCCTTCCGCGCGGCACGCGACCTGATCCTGAAGGGGGCGGACCAACCTTCGGGTTATACGGAGCCGCTGCTGCATTTCTGGCGAAAGGTGGCCAAGTCGGGCTGATCCCTCTGCAATCGGCGGGGGGAAGGCGCAGGCCCTGAAAGCAGTCGCGCCCCCGCCCATTTTGCACAAAGATGTTTGCTGCATCAAGGCAAAGCACCTGTGACTGCGTTCTATGGCCATCGCGCTGCTGACGTTACGGAGGCAGCAGCGCCTTTCCCACTCCGCCGTGGTATCGTTTAAGGCCCCCTGCCCCATCCCTTGGACAAAATGTGGACCCGCAAAGTGAGACATGACGCATTGGGGTGGTTTCGGGCCACTCCGCCTGTCCGGTTATTTGTTTGGCAGGCCGGCGGGATGATCGCAGATTCCGATCCGGGGCGCGCGATATGCCGGTTACAGTAATAAGCCTGAGATGGCGCTGTCCGCTTTGGCACGGTCATTCCCGGCTGCCGCGCCCCTTCGACCGAGGTTGACAAGCGCCAGCTCAGGTCGGGCAATGGGAGCAAGTTTGGATACGCTGCGTATCCAAGCACCACAATGATGTGGCAGACAGTAATCAATATTCACGATATAGCTGTATAGTAACGGGATTTCACGAAAAAAGTTCAAAAATCATGATAGACAGCCAGATCAGACATTTTCCAGCCGCTGTCAGTGTTTTTCTTGACCGCTGGTTGCCGGAAGAAGCCTGCCCGGTGGGATATGCCGCCCTGATCGAAGCTTTCGGGTTGTCCGTGCCCGTACCGATAAAGCTCGCGGCCATCGGATCACGGCACAAAGTCTATCACGCGAAGAATTGGCAACTCTATACCCCCCGCCATCAGCCGGATCCAAGCCTTTCAGGCCATCTCACTTTTGCCCTGCGCTACGAAGGTCTGGATCTTGCGCTTCTGAAAGCGCTGTTCAGGGCGGTCGGTCCCTGCCCCATCGCCGATATCATCCGTCGTGCACCGACAGGCGCCTATGCGAGGCGGATCTGGTTTCTGTACGAATGGCTGCTGGACAGCCGGCTGGACCTTCCGGACGCGGCGCTAGGGACCTATGCACTTGTGGTGGATCCTGATCTGCAATGGGCATGGGAAGGCGTCACCTCCACCCGACACCGGGTCAGGAACAACCTTCCCGGCACCCGCGAGTGGTGCCCTCTGATATTCCGCACTCCGGCGCTGGACGCCTTTGTCGCCAGAAATCTCGGTGAGGAGGCGCGGCGTCTGATTGCGCAGGTGCCGGCCGATCTTCTGGCCCGCACGGCGGCATTCCTGCTGCTCAAGGATTCCCGCTTCAGCTTTCAGATTGAGGGGGAGGATCTGCCTCAGGACCGCATCCAGCGATGGGGGCAGGTGATCGGAGAGGCTGGACGGCGTTCCCTGACCCTTGCGGAGTTGGAACGGTTGCAGCGCATCGTCATCGGGGATGCGCGCTTCGTTCAAGTGGGCCTGCGCCGCAAGGACGGTTTCGTGGGGGAGAATGACCGTTTGACCGGCGCGCCTCTGCCCGACCACATCAGTGCACGACCTCAGGATCTGGCCTCCCTCGTCGGCGGAATGACTTCGTTTCAAGAAGGACCGGGTCGACATCTGGACCCCGTGCTGGCAGCAGCGATGCTGGCTTTCGGCTTTCTGCGCCAGAACGACGGAATACTTCCGAAACGTGCGAGGGAACGCGAATTTTCGGCGCTGACAGAGGACGAGGTCGCGAGGGTCGAGGCGTATTACGGCGAACTCCGATGGGGCCATGTGCAGAGGTAGACGGTAGCAGGCTCGATTCTGGTTGGTGGGGCAGGGGACTGTTGTCCTTACGTTGCCGGGACCAGGTCAAGCGTTCTTGTGAATAGCATAACGTACTCACCGCTCGACGTACCAATGTGTGGTGAAAAGCAATTTTGAACGCCCACCCATACAATTACCAAGTCCTATCTTATCTTCATTAGACTACGATTAGGCTTGGTTTCCAAATAGTGCGGCGTTGAGCCTTGGAATGCAGCCCATATGCAATCCACTGTGCAGAGGAGACATCACCGTAAAAAATCTACAAAGTTGACAGCTGTCAACTTCCTGTTGCCTGCAATCTGGCAAGGGAAGCCCTTATCATCGGGGTCGGTCGATACTGGTCCTTGCGTGCCTTCTCCATCAAGGATCGCATGTAAGCTCCGGGACTTCTGATACGCGCAAACATTTGCAAGACACCGGCTACTGAAATCGCTGCGTCACGCACCCCCATCATGGCTTGCGCTTGTTGCCAGATGGCGGGACTGATGCCCATCATTGGGCATAGCCGATACGCAAGTGCCACAAATTGAGCCCATGTTGTAATCTTTCCGGTCTCATATGCCTGACAGTCCGGAAAAGCTTCCAGCACAGTTTCCAGACTTATCTCGACGCCTCTTTCTGGCTCGTTCTCAGCCTCTTTCTTTGATTCAAATTGGTTTATGTTTGAATGCTGTATGTGCCGTTCATTTTGGCTGTCATTGGCGCCCGTTTTTGTTGTGGAGGAGACGTCGCACAGGGCTTGAAGATCCTGGATGCGCTGCATGAACGCCTGCATCTGATCGATCGTAAGCTTCCGACGTAGAGCGCGGCGGAGATCGTCACAGAACGAGATGTGCTCAGGATCATCTGCGATGCAAGAAAAGTTGCGAAGCCTAAGGACCAGTTCCTCCCGGTAGGTCGTGCATTCAGCAAGAGCAGCCCGTGCGTTGGTTGCTTGGGCGAAGATTTCGGTCGAACGCACCAGCAGCGGCCGCAAGTCAAAGCCGAATGCAATCGAGAGGCTTCCATCAGCCGTCCGTCGGGCGAACCGCTTTCCGTTTGGGCTGTCATGGCGTTGCATCAGGCCAGCAGAGACCAGAGCGGCGATGTGCCGACGCAGAGTACTCTCTGGCATGTCGTGCAGTCGTTCCCGCAGACGGGCGTTGGAGGGGAAGACGATCATCGGAAGGTCTTCCCGCAACTCCTGACCCGGCAAGAAGGATAAGAGGGCCTGAAGAACGGTCAGATCTCGGTCACTGACACCGAAGGCACGGCGGGCCGTCCCAAGTTCGCGCAGTAGCGCCCATTTATCCGCGGAGGCTGCTGAACACGCATGCGTTGCGACTGCAGCAGGGCCCGTTTGGCCAGCCGAATTCGTGCGCCGCCTGAACGGCGTCGTTGAAATATGCTTCATTTGATTTCACGAGGATGCAATTATCCGGCCGTCGGACAGACGGGGTGTTGACAGCTGTCAACTTTTGCCGTTACGTGCGAGTGCTTAGATCGACGAAACGGCCTCTCGGGATGTCATGTCCTGGGGGGCTTTTTGTTTGCAGTCCTTTGTGTGCCTCCGTTGATTGTTGAAATTCTACCCCTCGCGACCGGCTAGCCAGTCGCGGTGAATGTCGTCGATATGTGCGATCAGCCAGTCGTCGAAGCCATCAGCCGTGTCGCGCGAAAAATTAAGGACCGTCATCCTGCGGGTTTGCGAGGCATGGCCCAACGGGTGCCCGTCCACGCCTGACAAAACCCGTTCGGGGATCTTTGCCGGCTTGATGCTGAGGCTGGCGAGGGCCGCCTCGAACCGCTGGTCGGACGTGTCGCCGGAGATGGTCTCGATCAACGCATCCGCATCCCGCGAAGCCACGCGCTCTGCAAGCATCATCCAGCGATCGCGCCCGACGCCGGGTGCGGCGCCGATGGTGGCCAAAAGGGCAGGGGGGATGCCGTCCGCGATGGTCAGCATGCGCGAGATCAGCGTCTTGTCGATCTGCAAAGCATCACAGATCACCTTCCGCTCATACCCGACATCGCGCATATGTCTGGCGAAATTGGCTTTTTCAATAAACGAAAGATCCTTGCGGGCCGTATTTTCCTGCCCTTGCGCAATGACCAGGTCGTGGTCGTTCAGATCACGCACCATCGCCTTCACGGGCAGGCCCAGCAGCTTCATCGCGGCCACGCGGCGGCGGCCATAGACGACCTCGTAGCGCCCCTCCACGTTCGGGGAATGCCGCAACAGGACAGGAACTTGCTGGCCATATTCCTTGATGGACGCCGCAAGGGCCGCGATGCCATCCGAATCCTCGTCCAGACGGTCGCGAAGCCCCGCGTGATCGATCAAGTCGGGGGGCACCTCGATCACGGATCGGTTGCGCAGATCCGCGATGGACTGGCTGACCGCACCGATGGCGCCCTTCGTCACCCGCTGCGCGGCAACCTTGGGCGTGGACGAGGGGGCAGGTTGGGCCAGAAGCCCCTTCAGAAGATCCTTCCGGGCCATCACGCCACCCCCTTCCGGCCCCAGGCCTGCTGGATCAACGTCTCGATCTCGCCATTGACGGAATTGAGGCTTTCCATCGCGCGTTCGTAAGTGGAACGTGTGAACTGCCCGCGCTCAACCTCGTAAAGGGTTTGCTTGGTAATGCCCGCGTCCGAGATGGCTGTGGATTTCAGCACCGGGTGGTTCAGCACGTGCTCGCCGAACATCGACCGCATGAAGCTGACCATCTGGTTCTGCGGACCGTCACCCGGCTCGTATCGGGTGACGACATACCGGAGCCAGTCATAGCTCATGTCCCCGCCCGCTTCCGCCACGACGCCCAGAAGGTTGGACGTCATCAGCAGGAACTGGCACATCGACATCACGTCCAGCATCTGCGGATGCACGGTGACAAGGACGGCAGTGGCTGCGGATAGCGCGGACATGGTCAGGAACCCCAGTTGCGGCGGGCAATCCATCACGACCACGTCGTAATCATCCTGCACCTCGGCCAGCTTGTCTCCCACGCGGGTAAAGAAGAACTGAGCGGACCGTTCGGCCAGCGCCCGGGGTGTCTCGTGCTCAAACTCCATCAGATCGAGGTTGCCGGGGATGATGTCGAGACCGGGGAAATAGCTTTTCCGAATCACGTCACGCAGGGGAAGGGGATCATCATAGCGGATCGCGTCGTAGATCGTTCCGCCGTCGATGAGGTCGAATTCGGGCTGAAAACCATGCAACGCCGAAAAACTGGCCTGCGGATCCAGATCCACGGCCAGCACGCGATACCCGTCAAGCGCCAGCTTCTGCGCAAGATGTGCGGCGGTCGTCGTCTTGCCCGACCCGCCTTTGAAATTGATGACGGTGATAACCTGAAGATGGTCGCCGTCCCGACGCCCCGGCAGATAGGTCCCGGGAGTTTTTGTTCCTTTTTCAAGAAGATGGCGCAGTTCCACCACATCGGACAGGCTGTAATAGCGTCGTCCCGCCGCCCGCGTCTCGGGGCTGGGACCGCGCCCGTCCAGATGCAGTTTGCGCAGATAGGCATCCTTCACGCCCAGAAGATCCGCAACTTCGCCGCTGGTGAACTTGCGCAATTCCTTGCTGGCGTCGGGTGGAAAAAGCTGCTCGCGATGCGCCTGCAGCCGCTCGGACAGCCGCGCGGCATGTTCGCCCACCAGAACATTGATCCGTTCCTGACGCCGCATCGGTCCCCTCATCTTCAAGCGTGTGTTACGCTTTGGCTCGTGTTATCTGCTTCATGCCGTAAGTGAGTGGCGGAGTTTGCGGATTCGGGCAAGCAGATTCTGCCTCGACCATGTCCGGACCCAGACGATGCGTGCGGTCGGGGACGCGCATGCATCGCTGCAAACTCCGCTTTCCCTTCGCTTGGCGCTGCGTCATTCTTTGCGCAACCATAAAGGGAGCTTTCCTGTGATCAAGATGACATGCCTATCCGCGGCCACGTTCGCGGCCCTTGCCGTTCCGGCCTTTGCCCAGGATCCGGCGACAGGAAGCGCCACGGGTAGCTGCGGCCAGCCATCAGCGCTGTCGCAGGCTCTGGGCGTGACGGTTGCACCGGGCTTTGCCGACCTGTCCATGGTCCTGCGCCCCGCCCGGGCCGAGCCGACGTATCTGGAATTCGAAGTGACCGAATCCACGGAAATCACGTTCGAGACGATGGCCCGTGACAATGACGCGGTCCTGACGCTTTACGGCACGGATGGCCGCGTCGTCGCCTGGGACGACGACAGTGCGGGTAATCTCGATGCGCGCCTTGCAACGACGCTTCCGCCAGGCCGCTATTGCACGCAGCTGCGGCTGCTCTCGGCGGCTCCGATCGCCTCTCCGCTGGCAGTCCTTCTGGCCTATGAAGGTCTGCCACCCGATCCGGCCGTTGCCGCGAACGAAGCCGTGGCCGCCATTTGCGCGGATCCTGCACGCAGCCCCGTGCTGGCAGACGGATTGGCGGCGGGTGGCACACCCGAAGCCGATGGCACGATCGATGTCACCAGCGGTCTGGCCGCCTATCGCATTTCGCTGGCCGAGGCTGCGACGCTGCAGATCGATGCGGCAAGTCAGACGTTCGACACGATCCTTTCGGTCCATGACATGGGCGGCGGGCTTCTTTGGGAGAACGACGACCACGCAGACACGCAGGGCAGCGACAGCCGCATCCGCGAGGCGTTCGAGCCGGGGGAGTATTGCGTGGTCGTGAAACCGTTCAGCGGCACCGGCGGATCCTTCTCCGTGACCGTCGATGCCGAAGGCGCGGCACAGCCGAAATAAGGACGGGCCGAAGGCGTCTGATGGAGCCTTCGGCCCAGCCCCCGCCCGGCATCGGCGGGGGCAACCGTGGCTGGAGGTGCCCGTTCGGATCTGCGGCAAAAACACACAATGTTGACAATCGACCGATTAAATGTCTGTAAGAGCCGTCAAATACGGATGATCGATGACCCCGGCCTGCCCAGATGATCACGACGACGCCTGTCACGGTAGGGACGGTGCGGGCAAGACCCCGGGGCCTTTCGACGGATGGTCGGCGTCTGTCCGGACGGGTCGTCCATGATCGCGCGTTCAGGAACAGGTGCCGGCAGGATTACCCTCCATACGCTTTCTTCTTTCTTGCGGACGCGACGGGGACCATGGTGTCTCCGTGACCGCCTCCCGAAAGGCATCGTCACCTGCATATGCCCGAGCTTGACTGCCTTTCCGCATCGCTCGGGTCCCGTGGGGCAGGTTCAAACCGGCGGCACGCTCCGCCTCGAATTTTCAGGGGCGACATGCCGGATACCATGACCAAACCGCTGCTCTCGGTCGAGGGGCTGAGCGTCGCTTTCGGCTCTTCCCGCGTGATCGAGGGATTGGATTTCACCGTTCAGGCGGGCCGCACGCTGGCCATCGTCGGCGAAAGCGGGTCGGGCAAGTCCGTCACCTCCATGTCGATCATGCGACTTGCCGACATGGCGGGCGCAAACTACCCCGAGGGTCGGATCATCTTTCGTGGCAAGGGCGGGGAGACGGACCTGCTCCGCACCCCGCAGACCGCCATGCGCGGTGTGCGCGGGAACGAGATCGCGATGATCTTTCAGGAGCCGATGACCAGCCTGAACCCCGTCTTCACCATTGGCGACCAGATCGCCGAGGTGCTGATGCTGCATGCAGGCATGACCCGCACGCAAGCGCTGATTGAGGCCGTGCGCCTGCTGGAGCTGGTGCGTCTGCCCGATGCACGTGGCATGATCAAACGCTATCCCCACCAGTTGTCTGGCGGGATGCGGCAGCGCGTGATGATCGCGATGGCCTTGGCGTGCCGCCCGAAGCTGCTGATCGCTGATGAACCCACGACGGCGCTGGACGTCACCATTCAGGCCCAGATCCTGACGATCTTGCGTGATCTTCAGGCGGAACTGGGAATGGCCGTCATCTTCATAACCCATGACATGGGTGTCGTGGCCGAAATGGCCGACGATGTCGTGGTCATGTGGAAGGGCCGCAAGGTCGAAGAAGGCCCCGTGGCCGAACTGTTCGCCAATCCGCAGCACCCCTATACCCGCACGCTACTGGCCGCCGTTCCGAAGCTGGGGGAGATGACGGGCAAGACCCATCCCGTCCGCATGCCGCTGACCGTTCTGGAAGAGGGTGCGCCGAAGCTGGTCGGCACCGAGCGCATTCAGGACACGGCAAGAACCGACGAACCTGCTCTGCTGTCGGTGCAGGGCCTTTCGGTGCAGTTCGACATCAGGAAGAACTGGCGCGGGAAGCTGACACATTACTGCCCCGCCGTGACGCAGGTCAGCTTCGACATCCATCCGGGCGAGACCCTGGCGCTGGTCGGTGAAAGCGGATCGGGCAAGTCGACCATCGGGCGCACCATCCAGCAACTGACGAAACCCGCGGGCGGAGAGGTGTTCTTCGGCGGCAAGCCGATGTCGGCCATGGGCCTTGCTGAACGCCAGCGTCTGCGGCGCGAGGTGCAGTATATCTTTCAGGATCCGTTCGCCTCGCTCGATCCGCGCAAGACGGTGGGATATTCCATCGCCGAACCCATCCGCACCCATGGCCTTCTGGACAATGACCGCGCCATCAACGCCCGCATCGGCGAATTGCTGGAACGGGTGGGTCTGCCCCCTTCGGTCGCCAGCCGCTATCCGCACGAATTTTCCGGCGGTCAGCGCCAGCGGGTCTGCATCGCGCGGGCGCTGGCATCGAAGCCTCGCCTGATCATCGCGGACGAGGCCCTGTCGGCGCTGGACGTGTCCATCCAGGCGCAGATCATCAACCTGTTCATGGACCTGCAGCATGACGAGGGACTGGCCTATCTGTTTATCAGCCACGACATGGCTGTGGTCGAAAAGATGAGCCACCGCGTCGCCGTGCTGTATCTGGGACAGATCATGGAACTGGGCAGCCGCGCGCAGGTGTTCGAAACACCCGGCCATCCCTATACCCGCAGGTTGCTGTCCGCCGTGCCTGTCGCCAATCCCGGACATCGCCCCGAACGCAAGTCGTTGGAAGGGGAGATCCCCTCGACCACGCATCCCGTGGGAAGTGCGCCGCCCTCCATCCCGCTGGACGAAGTAGCCCCCGGCCATTTCGTCGCGCGACACTGAAACGATCAACAGGGAAAACGATAATGAAGAAAAACTTCGCCGCCACCGCACTCGCGCTGATCCTGCTGGCCGCTCCGGCTTATGCCGACGGCAAGCTGACCGTTTCCTCCCCCCAGGACCCCGGCAGCTGGGATCCGATCGACACGTTCCTCGTGAACTGGGCCTCGGTCGGCACGAACATCTATGACGGGCTGACCTATCGCGGGCCGGACATGGAACTGGTTCCCGGCCTTGCAACGTCGTGGGAGGAGCTGGACGAGGGCAAGCGCATCCGCTTCACCCTGCGCGAAGGCGTCGCATTCCATAACGGAGAGCCCTTCAACGCCGAGGCCGTGAAGTTCACCTTCGACCGCCTGCTGGGCGAAGAAGGCGGCAAAGGTCCGCAGCAATCCAACTATACCTCCATCGAGCGGGTGGAGATCATCGACGAGCTGACCGTCGACTTCTACCTGAAGGCCGCCGATCCCGTCCTGCTGACCAAGCTGGCCGGTTACGGTGGCATGATCGTGCCGCCGAAATACGTTGCCGAGGTTGGCGAGGAGGCGTTCAACCTGAACCCCGTCGGCACCGGCGCGTTCAAGTTCGTGTCCTATTCCCCGAAGGTCGGCATCGTGCTGGCGGCGAACCCCGACTACTGGGGCGGCGCGCCGAAGATTGCGGAGCTGGAATACCGCTTCATCACCGAACCCTCGACCGCGATTGCCGAACTGCAATCGGGTGGTGTCGACCTGGTGATTCCGCCGACCATCCCGATCGGCATGATCCCCACGATCAAGGCCGATAGCAATCTGGAACTGGTGACGACCGCAGGCCCGACCGTCTATTCGCTGCGCTACAACACCCGCGACGGCATCACGGCTGACGAACGCGTGCGCCGCGCCCTGACCATGGCAGTGGACCGCGAAACCATCGTCTCCTCCATCCTTGGTGGCGAGGCTGAGGTGATCTCGCAGCTGCAGGGGTCGCGTTCGTTCGGGTTCGATCCGGATCTGGAACCGCTGCCCTATGATCCCGATGCGGCGAAAGCCTTGCTGGAAGAAGCGGGCGTCGCCCCCGGCGCGCAGGTGCAGATCGACATCCGCGGCAATGACGCGACCTTCAACGAGGTGGTGCAGGCCGTCTCCGCCTATCTCAGCATGGTCGGCGTCACCGCGACCATCCAGCCGTACGAGACGAACGTGCTGCTGAACGATATCATCCCGCAGGGCAAGACGGGCGCGATGTTCCAGCAGAGCTGGGGCGGCTGGACCTTCGATTACGACAACACGGCGTATTCGATGTATCACTCGGGCGAAAAGTGGAACCCCTACGACAGCGATCCCGAACTGGACGCGCTGCTCGAATCCCAGCGTCCGATGACCGACCGGGCCGAGCGTGAGGCCGTGCTGCAACAGATCGCGGGCTACGCGTTCGAGCGGAACCTGGAGATGCCGATCTACAACCTGAACGCCATCTACGCGATCAACACCCGCGTGAAGGGGTTCGAACCTGCGCCCGACAGCCGCATGAAGCTGAACGAAGTGTCGGTTGACTGAAATTGACGGGCCGCTTTCGGGTGGCCCAAACAGGGGGCGGGCATGGCCGGTTTTCTTCTGAAGCGTCTGCTTCAATCCATCTTCGTGGTCATGGTCGTCACGCTTGTCGTGTCGCTGGCCGTCCGCATGACGGGCGATCCCGCACTGATGATCACCTCGGGGGCGACCAACGTCACGGAGGCGGATCTGGCCCGCATCCGGGAAGGCCTCGGCCTGAACGAACCGTTCATCTGGCAATACCTGAATACCCTTGCAGGCCTGTTCACATGGGATTTCGGGCGCAGCTTCGTGGGCGGCACGCAGGTGTCGCTGCTGATCGGATCGGCGCTGCCCGCGACGCTGATGCTGGCCTTCGCGTCGCTTTTCGTGTCGATCCTGATCTCCATCCCGCTGGGGATCAAGGCGGCGGTCAGCCGCGGCAAGTGGGCGGACCAGCTGATCCGCATCCTGTCGCTGGTCGGCCTGTCCTTTCCGAACTTCTGGCTGGCCACGATGATGGTGCTCCTGTTCTCCATCACCCTGCGATGGCTGCCGCCTTCGGGGATGAACGGGTTCGCCAGCTTCATCATGCCCGCCGTCACCATGGGCGTGATCCTGACCGCGACGAACGTGCGCCTCGTGCGCACCACGATGCTGGAGGTGCTGAATTCCCAATATATCATGGTTGCGAGGGCAAAGGGGCTAAGCGAGCGGAAGGTGCTGTACAAGCACGCGCTGCGCAACTGCGCGATCCCGCTCGTCACCTATCTGGGTTTGCAATTCGGCGGGCTGCTGGGTGGCGTCGTGGTGGTGGAACGTGTGTTCAACTGGCCCGGCATGGGATCGCTTGCCTTCGACGCGGTGTCGGCGCGGGATTATCCGGTGCTGCAATCGGTGATCATGGTGCTGTCCTTGATGATCGTGTCCGTCAACCTTCTGGTCGATATCGCCTATGGCCTGATCGATCCCCGCATCCGGACGGAGTGAGCCGATGACGAAAAGCCGCTTCCTCTCCCTCGAATTCATCCTTGGCGCGGGTCTGATCGCCGTCATCTGCGCGGTCGTCCTGTCGTCCGGCTGGGTGTTCCCGAACGTGGGCAAGATCGACCTGATGGCCCGTCTGGTCGCGCCGTTCACCCGTGCGGACCACATCCTCGGCACCGATCCGCTGGGCCGCGACGTGCTGGCGCGGGTCGCCGCCGGTGGGTGGATCTCGCTTCAGGTGGGCTTCATCTCCGTCGCGGGATCGGTGATCGTCGGCGTGCTGATGGGCCTGATCGCGGGCTATTACCGCGGGTTCTGGGACATGCTGGTCATGCGCTTTGCCGACGTGCAGCTGGCCTTGCCGTTCATCCTGCTGGCGATCACCTTCATCGCCATCATCGGCGGCAGCCTGACCAACACCATCATCCTGCTGATCGTGTCGCAATGGGTGCAGTACGCCCGCCTTGTCCGCGCACAGGTTCTGGCGTTGAGGGAGCGGGAGTTCATCCTGGCCGCCCGCGCCATCGGGGTGAAGAACCGCCACATCATCCTGCGTCACCTGCTGCCGAACCTGCTGGGCCCGGTGATCGTGCTGATGACGCTGAACGTGGCCAACAACATCCTGCTGGAAAGCAGCCTGACCTTCCTCGGCCTCGGCGTCGATCCGACGATCCCCAGCTGGGGCGGGATGCTGGCCGACGGGCGGACCTATCTGCAGACCGCATGGTGGGTCAGCGTGTTCCCCGGCCTTGCAATCCTGCTGACGGTGCTGGGTCTGAACCTGCTGGGCGACTGGCTGCGCGACACGCTTGATCCTACGGGAAGGACGAACCGGTGATTTTTGATGCCACATTCCCCCGCACGCTGGAAGCGCTTCTGGCCCGCATCGACGCAGGTATGGTGGAAGCGTGGACCTTCGACGACCGGACAAGCCGACTGGCAGCAGAGGCGGCATTCGCGGCCAAAGGCGTCACCGCCCGCATCCGCAGCGCCTACAAGCCGCTGCTGCATTTCTTTCTGGAGGACGTGGCGGAAGGTCTGACTGCGGCCACGGTCACCTATCCCCGCCATAAGGCGACGGTGCGCAACCGGTTCCTGCTTGAAACCTATCCGCTGGCGGCCCTGCTGCCGACGGTGGACCTGCGTTTTGTCGCGGGCGGGGGCGCGGATTACGAGGTCGCGCTGACGTTCCCCGACCGGACCGAAACGCACCGCGTCGTCGCCCCCAACCGCCTGCACACCGATCCGGTGGGCGAGACGCTGCTGTCCCCCACCGGCTGGCTGATTCATGACGGCACCTCGGCCCGGCTGGAAACGGATTACGAAGCGCTGTTCGCGGCCACCATCGACGCCATCGCCACCAACCCTTGGGGGGAGGAGCCGTATTTCGACGAGCTGAACATTGCCGTCACCCTGCCCATCCGCGATGAACCGCTGCCCCATGGTGACGAGGTGATCAGCCTGCGCGAGGCGTTGCACGAGGATCTGTATTTCTCGTTGCTGGAGGTGTTCCAGCGCCGGTCGGGCCGCCCGTTGGGCGATCGTGGGTTGCAGCCCGGACAGATCGTGCCGGAGGTGCTGTTCGGTGATGCCGCCCACGTCCGGGTGGAGCTGCGCCCGTTGGACAAGGCAGATCATCCCGCGCCCGTGCAACCACTGGAAACTGCCGCCGCGCCGCTGTCGAGCGAGCAGGTGGGCAACATCCTCGATCTGATGGGCGGGACGCTGTTCACCGCGAAGACCCGTGCGGGCCGTTCTGTGCGCGCCAAACATTTCACGGGCCACGGCGCCCCGGTTATGGTCAGTGCAGGTCAGCACGCGAACGAGACGACAGGCATCGTCGGTGCCCTTCGTGCAGGGTTGCGGCTGGCGGGGCAGGGGGCGGCCTTTACCCTGTCGCCCTTGGAAAATCCTGACGGTCATGCGTTGCATCATCGGCTGATCGCGGACAATCCGCGCCACATGCACCACGCAGCGCGTTACACCGCGCTTGGCGACGATCTTGAATACCGCACCGACCTGAACGAAAAGGCGATCCGTCTGCAGGCCGAGGCGCTGACAGGTGCGCAGTTGCACGTGAACCTGCATGGCTATCCCGCGCATGAATGGACGCGGCCTTTGTCGGGCTACGTTCCGCGCGGTTTCGCGATGTGGACGCTGCCGAAAGGCTTCTTTCTCGTGCTCCGCCACCATGCGAGCCATGAGCGCGAGGCCACCCGTCTGATCGATGCCGTAACCATGCATCTTGCCCGCGTGCCGGGTCTTCTGGCCTGCAACGATACCCAGATCGCGTTGTACGAAACCCATGCGGGTGAAACAGGCTATACGATGATCAACGGTTTTCCCTGCCTCGTCAGTATCGACGACCGCCACACCGCACCGCTGACGTTGATCACCGAATACCCCGACGAGACGATCTACGGAGATTCTTTCATCGCCGGACACGAGGCGCAGATGCAGACCGTGTTGGCCGCCCATGCGGCGTGGCAGGACATCAGCGCCGCCCCTTCGGCCTGACGGGGCATCCGCTTCGGGGCCAAAGGCATCGGGGCGAAGTGCCAACATGGGCCGGTCGTGGGAAACCCCGGCGGGCAGAGCATCGCCGGGGGCGATATCAATCTGCCGCGTCGAGTAGTCTCGACCTCCGGACTAAACGGAAACGAACGCGGCGGTCGGGGGTCTTTGGCCACGGACCCTGATCGGCAATGCGTCGAATGTCGTCGTGCGCGTGCTGACGATCGGCACCGTATCGATTCCACCGCCGCTTTCACGCACATGTCCAAATCTGCGCCTGTCCTGCATCCGACACTGGCTGCCGAAGGGAGTCTGCCCCTTCGGCTCCGTCAGGGTCAAGACGCGATCATCTGCGTCAGCTTGGGATAGTCGGTCTTGCCCGATCCCATTAGCGGGATCGCGTCGATCACGCGGATTTCAGCGGGGAGCATGATTTCAGCAATGCCCTCGCGTCGGGCTTGCGCCTGAAGCTCCTCCCGCAAGGGGCGGATCTCGTCGAGAGGCGCTACGCACAGCACGACGCGATTGCCCTTCCTTGGATCGGGAAGGGCCACGGCGGCCAGTGGAAGGCCGGGCCAGGTGCGTGCGCCCAAGGCTTCGACGGCAGCTAGGCTCACCATCTCGCCGCCCACCTTGGCGAAGCGCTTGATCCGGCCGGTGATGGTCATGAAGCCCTGCGGGTCGATCTGAACGGCATCTCCCGTGTCATACCACCCATCGACCGGCGGCGTGATCTGGCCCGGGGTTTCGGCCAGCAGGTAGCCTTTCATCACGTTCGGCCCCCGCACGAAAAGGCGCTGTCCCGTCAGGCCCGGCACGGGTTCCAGCCGCACCTGCATGCCCGGAAGGATACGCCCGACGGTTCCGTCCTTTGCAACGATAGGCGTGTTCAGCGCCAGCACAGGCGCGCATTCGGTCGCACCGTATCCTTCAAGGATCCGGACACCGAACCGTTCGGACCACATGGCGCGCGTGGCGGCCTTCACAGGCTCCGCCCCTGCGATGGCGGCACGGACGCTGGCGAAATCATGCGAATCCGCCCGCCGCCCCCAGCCCGACAGAAAAGTATCCGTGCCGAAGATCACCGTGGTCTGCTGTTGATAGGCCGCCTCGGGGATCTGCTTCATGTGTAGGGGGTTCGGATAGGCCATGATTTCTGACCCGCAAAGAAGCGGCAGGAGAATCCCGCCGGTCAGCCCGAAGCTGTGGAACAGGGGCAGCGCCGACAGCATCTTGTCCGAGGCATTCACATCCGTGCGTGCCCGCAATTGCGCGGTATTGGCCAGCAGGTTGCCATGCGTCAGCGCCACTCCTTTCGGCGCACCCTCCGTCCCCGAGGTGAACAGGATCACCGCCACGTCGTCCCGCCCGATCCTGCCCTGCACCGGCCGGCCACGATACGCGGTCCCGATCTGCGCCGACACCCAGCCCGCCGCCTTGTCGCGTGCGGTGAGCGAGGCCCGAAGTTCCTCGACCCAAAGAAAGGCGATGCCGGCAGCTTCCAGATGCGCCACCATCTCCTCCAGCTTGGCCTGCCGGACCATCGCGCGGCTGGACAGGACGCGCGTCACACAAGCCACGTTCAGCGCCTGAAGGGCGGGGCCGTGACCCAGCGTCGGGTTCATCATCGCGGGAACCACACCCAACCGCCACAGCGCCGTCAGAACCACGGGCATCCCTGCGGTGGTGGGCAGCAGAACGCCCAGAACTTCGCCACGCATCAGGTTGCGATCCAGCGCCCGCGCCAGCACCGCGGCCCCCATGCGGATCTGCCCATGGGTCAGCGAGGTTCCCATCGGGTCGGCGATGGCATGACGCCCCGCCCCGAAAACGATGGCAGTATCGGCCAGCGCCTCGGGGATGGTTTCGTGGCGGTCCAGCGCGTTGCGGCGGTTTTCCTCCAGCACGTCGCCCAGGGACAAGACGGCCGCCTCGCGGCGCGTCTTGCCCTTGAGTGCCGCATTGACGTCCAGCCTGCGGGGTGCACCCACGACGATGCGGACCTTGGGTGCCAGAAGGCGGGGGTAGCCGGCTTTGCTCCGGCTCCATCGGCAGAACTCCAACCCCTCGAAATGGACGGGAACGATGGGGGCCTGCGACTGGTCCACAATCCAGGCAGTTCCGGGATAGATCTTCATCAGCGCGCCGGTGGCCGTCAGACGGCCTTCGGGGAACACGACGCAGGATTGGCCCCCTTGGATCGCCTTGACCAGACCTTTGGCCGCGACAGGGCGGGTATTGTCCACGGCCACGATCGGCACGATCCCGGCGATGCGCCGCATCATGGGGGTGTCGGCCCACTGCTCTGTCATTGCGAACGCGGTCCGCCTTGCGATCAGCGCGAACAGCATGGGCCCATCGATCAGGGACGAATGGTTGGGCGCGAAGACGACCGGACCCTTGGTGTCCAGATGCTCGGCCCCGCGGACCTCCACCCGGAACCATGTGGTCAGAAGGACGCGCATGATGCCCTGAAGGCTTTCGCGCGGGAAGAACCGGAAGGCGACCCATGTAATTGCGATGGCCGAAAGGGCAGTGATCAGGAACACTCCGCGGATCGGCAGACCGGCAGAGACGAGCAGGCCGGTTGCGATCGTCGTGCCCGCCACGGACAGAGAGGTAGCGACCGCAACGCCCGCAATCACCCTTGCGCGCCCCGCAGGCTGGGCGCGCTGCTGCACCAACGCCGCCAATGGCACGACATACAGACCGCCCGCAATGGCCGTGACCAGCACCGACAGCGTCACCATCAGGCCGCCCGCCGAGGTGATGAGCGCCGCAATACCACCGCCCTGCGGGACCAGATGCAGGCCCGCGTAAAGGCAAAGCGACGCCACTGCCACGATCCCCGCCGCCGGTGCGACCGGCCAGACGGAGATCACGCCGCGCAGCACGCGATGCACAAGGAAGGAGCCTATCCCGATCCCTGCCGCGAAGATGGCCATGACGGCGGTGACCAGCAGCTCCCCCGATTGAAGCCAGGCTTTCAGGAATACCGGCAGCACGGACAGATAGAGCGCCCCCATCGCCCAGAACCAGCATTGCAGGATGGCGGAATGCTTGATGTCCAGGTCATCGCCCAGCTGCCGCAAAAGGCGGATGTTGCCCTGCACGGGATTGGCGGGAAGGCGCAGCTCGGGGCAGGCGGGTTGGCCTTTGGTCAGGAACTGGCTGGACAGCAGACCCGCAACCGCAAGTGTCACAAGGATCGCGGCCACCGGCTGCACGCCCACCACTGCCGTCACGACGCCACCCACGACGGTGCCGCCCAGGATGGCAAGGAAAGTGCCGGTCTCCAACCATGCGTTGGCCGCGACCAGCTCTTGCTCGGGCAGCCGTTCGGGCAGCCAGCCTTGCTTCAGCGGGCCGAAGAACGCGGACTGCATGCCGAACGCGAAGATCACGATGATCAGGCCCGGCAAGCTTTGCGTGACAAGGGCGAAAGCGGCAGCGAGGCTGATCGCCACCTCGAACAGTTTGGTGGCGCGGATCAGACGGGCCTTTTCGAACTTGTCGGCTGCAGCCCCCGCAAGGCCGGAAAACAGCACGAAGGGCAAGGTCAGCGCCGCCCCTGCCAGAAGCGACAGGGTGGCCGCCTGTTCCGCCGTGACCAGCATCGTGGCCAGCACGACCGCCGCCGCCCGCAGGATGTTGTCGTTCATCGCCCCGAAGACCGAGGTTATCAGAAGGGGCGTGAAGCGACGCCCGCGCAGGATATGAGGGGTCATCATAGGGCCTTTCCTTCACAGCCAAGCGCACGCAGCGCAACCGTGGCGAGGGTGGGGGCAAGTGGGCTGACGGGCATCGGCAGTCGCCCGTAAAGCGCGTTCGTCAGCGGTTGCAGCACCACGCCCATCAGCACCGCCAGCGCCAGTTCGGATGTCATGTCCTTGATATCTCCCCGCGAGACGGCAGTCGCCATGCAGTCATGCACAACCGCCACGGGATTGTCGGGACCGGGGTTCAATCCGGGGATACTGTCATGCTGGCGCAAAACCAGAAAGCGCATCAATATCGGATCGCGGTCGAATGCCGCAAGAATGGTGTCTACGATGGCGCGCACCTCGGCGGTGATGGTGCCGGAATGCAGGGCAAGAGCATCACGAACCTCGTGCGCGAGGGCTCGGTAGGCTTGTCCGAATACCCGCTGAGCCAGCTCCTCCTTGGACTTCATGTGCCGGTAAAGACCGCTTTCCACGATTCCGGCCGCCTGCGCAATTTGCCGGGTGGAAACGGACGCAATGCCGTTTTCAGCAAACAGGCGAAGGGCGGCGTGTTCGATGTCGTCGCGGCGCATGGGCATATCCAGACGTGAGTGAGTATTCACTCACATCTTAGATCATGACGTTGTCAGGTGGTGAGATTTGTTTCCGGCTTTATCAAGGAGATCGGAATTCACATCCCCGCCCCGTAACGCAATTTGCGCACCAGACGATAGGCCCGGCGCAGCACGGTGGCCGCCGCACCGACTGCCACAACCCACAACGCCCCTGTCAGCACGTCGCCGCGTCCTTGCCACAGGGGTTCAGCCACAGACAGGACCGCCGCACCGGTGATCACTGCCATACGGTGCTGCTTGGCCATCGGGCCGGCAAAATCCGCGCCAGCCCCGCAGTTCACACCCAGCTCGCGCACATAGGCTGTCAGGAAGGCGAAGCCTGCAGCCGCCCAGCCAACGGCAGGCAGGCCCAGCCCAAGGCCCACGCCCAGCAGGATCAGCAGGTCGGAGACGCGATCAGGAAACTCGTTCCAGAAGCCGCCATCGGGTGCTGCGCGCCTGGCCTCGATCGCGACCATACCGTCGAACAGGTTGCACAGCAGGCGGATCTGGCAGCCAAGCGCACCGATCAGCAGGAACAGCCATCGCGGCTCGGCAGATCCGGCCACCCAAAAACTGGTACCCGCCACAAGTGCCGCCACCATTCCCGCGATGGAGATCTGGTTCGGCGTGATCCGCGTGGCGGCCAGCTTGCGGGCAATGCCCTGCGCCCATCCGCTGTCGCGGCTGGACAGGGGCCTGCGGTTCTCGATCTTGGCCATTGCGATGCCCTTTCAAATATCAGCCCAGTGCCCAGCCATAGCGGGTGACGTGGAAAAACAGCGGCGCGGCGAAGATCACGGAATCCAGCCGGTCGATGAACCCGCCATGCCCTGCGATGGAATGGCCCCAGTCCTTGATGCCCCGGTCACGCTTGATTGCCGACATGACCAGCCCGCCGAGGAACCCCATCAGCGCGATCATCAGGCTCATCCCCGCCGCGGCAAGGGGGGAGAAGGGCGTCATCCACCACAGCGCCGCGCCGATCAGCGTGGCGGACAGGCACCCGCCAACAAACCCCTCGACCGTCTTGGAAGGGGACAGGTGGGGCGCGATCTTGTGACGTCCGACCAGTTTGCCCCAGACGTATTGCAGCACGTCACTGATCTGCACCACGATTACCAGAAACGCGATCAGCAGCACGCCCCGCCCTTCGTACCCCGGAATATGGAGGTCCATCAGCGCGGGTACATGCGACACGCAGAACACGCAGATCATCAGCGCCCACTGCATTTCCGCCACGCGGACAAGGAAGTTCCTCGTCACCCCCGCCAGCGCGGACACGATGGGCAGGAACAAGAACACGTAGACCGGCACGAAGATGGAATAAAGGCCGTACCAGCCGATCCATATCAGCCAGAACTGCAGGGGCAGCACGATGAAGAACGCCGCCACTAGCGTGGAATGATCAGCGCGGGTCGCGTTGGTCAGTGTCATGAACTCGCGCAGTGCCGCAAGGGCACAGATGGCGAACAGCACGATCACGCCCGCCCGCCCTGCCAGAAGCGCGACGGAGATGGCCACCGCCATCACCCACCACGCGCGGATCCGGTCGTCCAGATTGTTGATCGCGGAGTTCTGACCTTGCGGAGACAGCTTCCGCTTCAGCATGAAACTGACCGCCGAGGCGGTGACGAGCACCGCCGCGATACCGCAGATCACGCGGATCAGGTCGCCTTGAACATCAACCATCATGCGTCCTCGGTCCTTGGTTGCAGGGCGCAGAGCGCTGCGCGAGCGCGTGCCAGAAACTCCGCCTTGGGTTCGTCGGTGCGCAGATGGATCGGTGCGCCAAATATCACCTTGCACATCAGTGGCACCGGGATCAGCGTCCCCTTTGGCATCACGCGGTTCAGGTTGTCGATCCAGACAGGAACGAGATCCACGTCGGGGCGGGTGCGGGCTATGCGGAACAGGCCGGATTTGAAGGGCATCAGGTCGTCATCTTGCAGATTGCGGCTGCCTTCGGGGAACACGATCAGGGATGCGCCCGTCGTCAGGGCATCCGCCATCTCGGCAACCGGGTTGATCCCGCGCGCCTTGGGGGTCCGGTCGATCAGAACGCTGTGGAACACCTGCTGCGCCAGAAACCTGCGGAACGGACCTTTGTGCCAGTAATCCTGTCCTGCCACGGGCCGTGTCATGTGGCGCTGTCGCGCCGGCAGCACCGACCACACCAGAATGAAATCCCCGTGGCTGACGTGATTGGCGAAATAGATGCGCTGGCGGTCCGACGCCGGATCGACCCCGCGCCAATCGGCCTGCGCTGCAGTCAGGAACCTTGATCCGGTCGTGATCGCCCAAGACATGATGCGGGCAGCCAGAGTGCACGCGATATCTGGTCCGCGTCCCGTCGTTATCACATCCCCACCCGTCGGATCAGCGCCGCCCCCTGCGGCAAGTGGTGGATGCTATGTGCAAAGCGGAGAAGCGGCAAGGGAAGCATCACAGGTTCAGAACATGGAAAGGCTCGTCGCCACGCTTTCATCGCGGACCGGAAACTGTGGGGGGGGGAGACAGGAGATGTCCATGCGCTGCATCAGCCACCTGCCAATGATTACGTAATTTGACGTGACGACGTGCGTAATCAACGATGAACGGCAGGCTGAGAGTCCGGACAGCCGACCTGATCCGCCAGCCCATCCGCATACCGTTCCGGGGGATCGAGTGGTCACCTGTCACGGGTCTGGCAAATGCATCCAGAGCGTCTCTGCCCAATCATTTGCGATAGCCCCGTGAATGCATGAGGCGCTGCATTGGTGTCGGGCGTCATATGAATCCGCGGGCCATGATGGACTGGTCAGCCCCAAGGATAGGACCAGCTTTTCTACAGGTAAGGCAAATCCCGCGCATACTTCACCTAAGCGGCATTTTTCCATTTGACCGGCGTCACATAGACGATGTTGCCGTCGACGCTGACCATCACCTCCCCGTCCTGAATGTTGACCTGCATCTTCATCGAACGACCTGCCTGTTTTGCGAGTTCGCCAATGTCCTTGTCGGGAAAATTAATGACCTGGAGGTTCTCGAACCGGTTGGTGCTGTTCTTGATTTTCTCCCACCATATCTCGGCCGTCCTGCCGCCGTAGCAATAGACGATCACGTCTTTCGCCTTGTTGCAGGATTGACGGACGACCTTCTCGCTCGGGAGACCCAACGCCACCCACAACTCAAGCTCGCCACCCAGATTTTTCTGCCATATGTCAGGTTCGTCATCCGTCGAAAGGCCTTTGGTCAATTCCAGTTGCTCGTGGGCATTCAATGCGAAAGCGAGCATGCGAACCATCAGTCGTTCATCCGTTTCCGAAGGATGTTTGGCGACGGTCAGCTTATGGGTCTCGTAATAATGACGATCCATATCGGAAACGGAAAGTTCGACTTTATAAATTGTGGCTTTTTGTGCCATGATTTGGACCTGAATGACGAAGATTGCGATGCTTAATGCGTTCGTTGTCCTGATGAAAGCACAAAGCATCTGATGATCCATCGCGGTGGTGGCTGGTGTGCCCGAGATGGGGGCCTTGACCATCGACCGTCCGGCATCCCCTTGCCGATACCCCGATACGGGATGCCAGAATTCTGCCCCGGGCGCATCTCACCGGTGCCATCATCCCAATGGCCAAGAACGGGACAGTCTGGCCCGTCCGCTTGCCGATCAGATTGGGAATCGGAGGTGCAGCCACGACAAAAGCAATTCGTTCGACTCTTCGGGCTTTTCCCCGGGCGTCCAATGCCAGCAATTCGCAATGACATGTTTTTCCAGGTCCGGGACACAAGCGTCCATGCCGTCCGTCATGGCAGGCTGAAGCACCACGTTATTTGCCGCCGAGGTCATCAGCGAGGGCACATGGATCGTCTGGTCGACGTGAAGTCCACCCTCCCATTTGCGGGAGATGTTGCGAGACCAGTTGTTCGCGGGGGTAAAGCCCGTGCGGTCTGGTGTCGGACATATACGTCCAGTTCCTCGGGAGTGAGCACATCCCGTCCGAGCAGTTTGGCGGATGCCGGTTGTCCGCAATATTCCATATTCTTGATGGACATCGGGAGGTCCGGCCAGCCTTCCGGCCCCCCAGGATCCTTGCGCAAGGAAGCGCATAGCGTGGCACGGGGATCAGGGTTCATCATGTCGTCTGCGGCATGCCCGTTCTGGAACATCAACACATATATGTCCGGGCTGAACACCTCGCGCATCTGCGCGATCGTATCTTTACGGGGATCGGTCCCGAAGCTTCGGCCTTCAGGCAGTACGGGATCGACCAATGCGGGATGCAGCCACAGCACCCAGTGCGGAACATGCGGCGTGTAGAATGACACGACGTCCTGCACACGTCGAGGATGGAACAGCGCCAGCTGCCACGACAGCAGCCCGCCCCAGTCATGTCCCACGAAGATTGCCTGTTCGACACCAAAGAACGGGTGAAACAGTGCCTGACAGCTGCCATCTGCCCCCCGTCATCCTGACTGGCAGCAACACCTGCCAAGTGCAGGCAATTTTCCAGGGTTTGGTCGTCGAGCGATGACTGGGGCCCGTCACGCCCCTTCATCTATTCAAGCCCCGGGAATGCCGCGAATAGTCTACCTGCGCATGCCGCTTCCGAACCGGGAATTTGCTATGCCCATCCCGCGATACCTGGCGTGAACCACTCGGCCCTCAAATTCTGCGGCTGGAATAGGGTCCGCTCTCGGGCGAGCCCTCCAGACGGCGGCAGATAACCCTCGGCTGCCCCTTACGCCCCGCGATTATTCCGGTCCGACAACGCGTCCGCCAGACGCGAGATGCCGGGCGCCAAAGGCAGCAGGGTCGCTTGAAGGGCGTGATAGATGTCGGGTTTCCCCAAGAACTGCCGCGACACCGGCTTTCCTGACTCGTCCAGTTCCGGGAACCATCCGCCGTGCTCGTGATCGATCAGGTGCTCGTTGGCGAAAGACCACAGTCGATCATACCACTGCGCGTCCTGCGGCTGGAGATCGACCTTGGCAAGCGCAGCAATCGCGCCGATTGCTTCCGCGACCGGCCACCAGTAACGGTCCGGGATCGCAACTTGTCCATCAAGGGCCAGCGTGTAGACGAAGCCGCCATCCGGACGCCACGCATCCGCCAATGCCTGTTCGATCAGGCGACGGGCATGGTCGGGTGTTGTGGCGTCGGGACGCCCCGCCAGATCCCAGTGCTGCAACAGCAGCCGTCCCAGCTCCAGCGAATGGCCGGGCGTCGTGCCTTTCGGACGGAACATCGGATTTCCAGCATACTCGGGATCGACTTGCCAGTTTTCCGAGTAATGCTCTGGCAATCTCCATCCGTGTTGGGGGGCCATGCGACCCGCGAAGAAGGACAAGATACGGCCCGCACGATCAAGATAGAGTGCTTCTCCCGTGGCCTCGAAAGCCGTCAGCAACGCCTCGGCTGCGTGCATGTTCGCGTTCATGCCGCGATAGGTGGAAAAGGGCTGCCAATCGCGCGTGAACTCGTCACGGAACAGGCCCGCCTCGTCGTCCCAGTAATGGCGGTCCAGAAGATCCGTCATCTCTGCCAGCAGCGCGGGTGCTACCGGATGGCCCGCTGTCAGTGCACTGGAAGCGGCCAGCAGCACGAACATGTGCCCATAGGCCAGCTTGGTGCCGTCCGCGATGCCCTTGCCATCAACCGACCATACAAAGCCACCGTGGTCCGCGTCGCGATGGCGGGCGATCTGGGCCATGCCCGCATCGATCTCTGCGTCGGCATCCGCGCCGAATGCCTTGGCCAGCGCGAAGGAATGCACGAACCGCGTGACGGTGTGCAACTCCTGCACCGGGTCGGGAAGGGGCCGGCTGTCGAGGCCGAGCGTTGCGATGCGGTCGGGTTGAACGCTGGGGCGGAAGGCGTCGATCAGCGCGTGGGCCTGCGTGCGAAGCCATGCGTCATGGGCGGGATCATGAAGACGGTGGGTCATGCGGCATCCGGAAAGCTGGCGGCAATCAGATGCCGCGCATAGGGGTGGGTGGCGCGGCCCGCGCCGATATCCTGGGGGGTCAGCTCATCCACGAACTGGCCGTCCTGCATGACAAGGATACGGTCGCACATATGCGCCACGACCGAAAGGTCATGACTGACCAGCACATAGGTCAGTTCGCGTTCGTCGCGCCTGTCTGAAAGCAGGTTCAGGATTTCCGCCTGCACGGAAACGTCCAGCGCGGACGTCGGTTCGTCAAGCAGCACCACCGGGGGTTCCACGATCAGGGCGCGGGCGATGGCGACCCGCTGCCGCTGGCCGCCCGACAGTTCATGCGGAAAGCGGTCTGCGAACGCGGCGGGAAGACCCACCTCCTCCAGCGCCGCGGCCACGCGATCGCGGCCATGTGGCAGGCCCATGCAACGCGCAGGTTCGGCCAGCGCCCGGCCGATGCGGTGCCGCGGGTGGAGCGAGCCGAACGGGTCCTGAAACACCATCTGCGCGCGCGAAAGTTCGTCATGCGTGCGGTGCTGGCCGACCGTTTTTCCGTCGATGGAGATGTGGCCTTGCCAGCCCTGTTCCAGCCCCACCAGACAGCGGAGAACCGTGGATTTGCCGCAGCCGGATTCACCGACGATACCGACGCAGGCCCCTTTGGCAACCGACAGGTTGATGCCGCGCACGACGTGGTTTTCGCCGTAGCGGACGTGGAAATCGCGAATGTCGATCATCGGGTGGCCTCCTCGAAGGTGCTGCGGTCGGGCACGCGCAGACGGTGCATCGGATGACGGGCGTCAGGCATCGCGGCGATCAATGCGCGGGTATAGGGATGCTCGGCATCTTCCAGCCTGTCCAGCGTTTCGACGACGCGGCCCTTGAACATGATGACCATCCGGTCGCAGAATGCCGCCACCATGCGGATGTCGTGGCTGATCAGCAGCAGGCTCGCGCCATCGGCCACTACCAGATCCTCCAGCAGTTCCAGCACCTCGCCCCTGACCGAAACATCAAGGGCCGAGGTCGGTTCGTCCGCGATGACCAGCTTGGGGCGAGCCAGCAGCATCGCCGCGATCATCACCCGCTGGCCCATCCCGCCGGAGATCTGGTGGGGATAGGCCTTCATCACGCGGGCCACGTCGCGAATGCGGACACGTTCCAGCATCGCGGCGGCGGCATCGCGGGCTTCCGCCTTGCCGAGGCCCTTGTGCAGGATCGCGGTTTCCGCAACCTGTCGGCCGATCGGCAGGACGGGATTGAGCGAATAGCGCGGATCCTGCATGATCAGCGCCATGCGGTTGCCGCGCATTGCCCGCATCTCGCGTTCGGGCAGGGTCAGCAACTCGCGCCCTTCGAATGCCATGCGGTCGGCGGTGACGCGGGCGGTGGGCGGCAAAAGGCGCATGATCGCACGGCCCAGGGTCGATTTGCCGGATCCGCTTTCGCCCACGATGCCGATTTTGCCACCCTGCATCTGCAAATCGACACTGTCCACCGCGCGCAGCGCACCACGCCCGAAGGCCACGCTCAGGTTCTTTATGTCAAGGATCATGTCAGTCCCTCGTATGGCGGGGGTCGAGGATGTCGCGCAGCGCGTCACCCAGCACGTTGAAGGCAAGGCTGGTGATCAGGATCGCGACGCCCGGCATCAGGGCAACCCACCACTGGTCCAGCATGAACTTCCGCCCGGCGGAGATCATCGCTCCCCATTCGGGCAGGGGCGGCTGCGCGCCAAGCCCGAGGAACCCGAGCGATGCCGCCGTCAGCGTGATCACGGCCATGTTCAGCGTCAACCGCACCACCACGGATGGCAGACACATGGGAGTGACGTACAGGAACAGCAACCGCCACTTGCTCGCCCCGTATACCCGTGCAGCGGAGACGTAATCGGCATTGCGGACGACGAGCGCTTCGGCCCGTGCCAGGCGTGCGATGGGCGGCCATGCCGTTAGGGAGATGGCGATGATCGCAGTGCCGAGGCCGGCACCCATCGCTGCGGCAAATGCAAGCGCCAGCACCAGCGACGGGAACGACAGCACCACATCCGTCGCGCGCATCAGCACTGCGTCGATCCTGCCCCCGAAAAAGCCTGCGGTGACGCCGATCAGCAGGCCGATCGGTCCCACGATCGCGGTGACGGACAGCACCGTCCGCATCGTGACTCGCGCACCCCAGATCAGACGGCTGAGGATATCGCGCCCGTATTCGTCAGTTCCAAGCCAATGGGCCGCCGATGGGGCCAGCAGCGCGTCGGTCAGCGATTGTTCTGCCGGCGGATAGGGGGCCAGCAGCGGGGCAAACAGCGCGATCAGGACCAGTGCGGCCACGACGATGGCACCGGCAAGGCCCAGTGGTTCGCGTGCCAGATCCGTCAGGAAGCGGCGGAATGCACCCTTGCGGGCCGGTGGGGTCATGGGGATCGTGGTCATCAGCGCGCCTCCCGCGTGCGGGGATCAAGCATTGCATAGGCAATGTCGGACAGGAAGTTCAGCACCATGAAGACGATGCCGATGACGATGGTGGCTGCCAGAACGGCATTGATGTCGCCGATCAGCAACGCGTTCGTCATGTATTGCCCAAGACCGGGCCACGAGAACACGATCTCCGTCACGACCGCACCTTCCAGCAAACCACCGTAGGAGATGGCGAGAATGGTGATCAGCTGGACGGCGATGTTGGGCAGGATATGGCGGAAAAGCAGACGCGTCTGGCTTGCCCCCTTGGCACGGGCTGCGGTGACGTAATCCTGTCCCAGCTGTTCCAGCGTGAAGGCACGCGTCATGCGGGTGATATAGGCCATCGCCGCGTAAGCCAGCATCATCGCAGGCAGGATGATGTGCGACATTGCATTGCCGAAGATGTCGAACCGGCCTGCGATCAGGCTGTCGATGGTGATCATGCCGGTGACCGGGGGCACCAGCCCCTCGTAGAACACGTCGACCCGTCCCGGCCCGCCGATCAGGCCGAGCCATGCGTAGAACACGATGAGGCCGATGATGCCGAACCAGAAGACCGGTATCGAATGTCCGACAAGCGAGATGATCCGCGCGACCTGATCCACCCACGTGTCGCGCCGCAACGCCGCGGCCAGACCAAGGGGAACCCCCAGCACGAACGAGATGATGATGGCCAGCGTCGCCAGTTCCAGCGTCGCCGGTGCGGCGATCGCCAGATCCTGCAGCACCGGATTTCCCGTCATGGCGGCAACGCCCATGTCGCCTTGCAGAAGGTCCGTGACATAACGGAAGAACTGCATGATCAGCGGCTGGTCAAGGCCCATGCGGACCCGCATCGCCTCATAGGCTTCGGGAGAGGCGAGTTCCCCCACGATGGCGCCCACGGGATCGGTGGGCAGCATGCGCCCTATGACGAAGGTGACGGCGATCAGCACGAACAGGCTCAGCACAAGCTGGCCCAGGCGTCCTGTAAGAAGGCGTGTGTTCAGCATCCGCTCACTCCGTCTTGGTCACGGCGTCCAGACGGACGACGTTCTGGGGATGGCCATGATAGCCTTCGACGCGTTTGCTTACGCCGATGGGTTGGAACCGTTCGAACATCGGGAAAACGGCGGGGACGGCCTCGATGAATTGTTCCTGCATCTGCGTGAACAGCAGGCTGCGGGCGGCGGGATCGTTTTCACGCAGGGCCTGTGCCGTGATCTTCGTCAGCTCGGGGATGTCCCACGCCGACCGCCAGACGAAGTTTCCGGCGTTGTTGGCTTCCTTGCGGTTATCGGGGTTGGAGGAGAATTGCTCCATCGCGCCCATGACGTTTGGCATGTAGCTGCCTGTCTGCGGAATCAGGATGTCGAAATCGCGCCCGCGATGCTGCGAGACGATATCCGCGCCGGAACCCTGGACGACACTGGCCCGGATGCCGATCCGCGCAAGGCCCGCCTGGACGGCCGTCGCGATTTCCACCCGCGGGGTCTGGTTGATCGTCTTGATGGTCAGGGCGAATCCCTCCGGATAGTCCGACTCTGCCAGCAGGGCTTTCGCAGCGTCGGGGTCGAAGGACCAATCCGGCGGATCTGCGACGGCGTCGGCATAGCCGGCCGGAACGGGGACATGGCGTTCGGTGCCATAGGGGCCGAGGATCGCGCTTTGGATGCCCGCATAGTCGATCGACCGGAAAATCGCCTCGCGGACCAATGGATCGGCCAGCTCCGGCTTTTCCATGTTCATGGCCAGAACGTAAAAGCCGCCGGTCGGGATTGCCTGGATGCCCACTTCGCCCGCGTCACGGAAATAGGCGATGTCGCCCGAGGAAAGCGCCCCGGCGATATCGATGTCGCCACGCTCCAGCATCAGACGCTCGATCTGGCTTTCCGGCACGTGGCGCATCACTACGCGGGACAACTCCGGCGCGCCGCCCCAGTAGTCGGGACGCGCATTCATCAGCACGATATCGTTGGGACGCCACGCCTGAAGGCTGAACGGGCCGGATCCTGCCGCGTGATTGCGCAACCACGCGTTGCCGAGATCACCCTCGACGTCGTTGGGCTCCACCAGATCGCGGTCCACCACACTGGTCGCCACTTCCGACAGGCGGTACATCAGCAGATCGCCCGCCACGTCGCCTGTCAGGTCAATCCGCAAGGTGTGAGGATCGATGACATGTAAAAGATCCGCGATGTTGTCCTTCGTGTATCCCGTCAGCGAAAGCTTCGAGGCCGGGGCCTGGTTCAGCTGCATCAACCGTGTCAGGGACCAGACAACGTCTTCGGCGGTCACCGGGCGGCCGCTGGCAAAAAGCGCTTCAGGGCGAAGATGGAAGGTGATCGCGGATGCATCGACCTCCCATGAGGCTGCGAGCTGAGGGACCAGTTTGCCATCCGGCGTGCTTGCCACCAGCCGATCGTAAAGATTGGCCATGATTTCCAGCGCCGTCACGTCCTGACCCTGATGGGGATCAAGGGAGATGACCTGCGCCAGCGACGTGCCATAGACCAGAGTGTCGGCCGGTGTGCGTGCCTGTGCCGTGCCAATGGTTGCCGCCGAAGCGATCAGGGCAGCCAGAACTGTCCTTCGGAACCCAGTCCGCATCGATTGTCCTCCCGTCAGGGCCTCCGTGCCCTCATGGCTTAAAGTCATATGATGAAGTCAGATGACTTGTCCATCTTGTTTTACGCGACCTACATACACTGCGAAGAACAATTCAGTAGACGATGATAAACATTCATACTACGAATTACCGTATTGATATGGAGAGCCTCATGTATCTGGGAACCCAGCTTCCTGCCCGCACCGATGATGATTATCGCGTGATGAAGCAGCTTGGCGTGAACAATATCTGCGCGGATCCCGACGGCGACTGGCGTCAGTGGGACCGCGCTCATCTGCAACGGTTCCGGGAACGGATCGAGGGTTTCGGCCTGACACTCGACATGCTTCAACTGCCGTTGGGCTCTGTGCCGGTGGATCGCGCGCAGTGTCCAGGGATCCTGCTCGGCGGCCCGGAACGGGACCGCGAGCTTGACAGCATTTGCGCGCTGATCGAGGCGTGCGCCGAGGCAGGCATTCCTTCGGTGAAATACAACTTCAACCTTATCGGCATCCCCCGCACCCCGATGGAGCCCGGCCGCGGCGGTTCCATGAACGAGGCGTTCCGGTGGGACCTGGCTGATCAGGACGAGGCCGGGCCCGCAGGCATCGTGGATGAGGAGGAGAATTGGGAAAGGATCGACTACTTCCTTGGCCGCATCGTTCCGGTGGCCGAGGCGCGGAACGTTCGACTTGCCTGCCACCCGCACGACCCCGCGACGCCGCCCGGCTACAAGGGCGTGACACGCGTGCTTGGCACGGTGGAGGGTATGAAGCGCTTTGTGCAGATGCATGAAAGCCCTGTCCACGGCTTGAATTTCTGCGTCGGCACGGTGGGCGAGATGATGGACGACCCCTCGCAGGTGGGCGAGGTCATCCGGTGGTTCGGGGAACGTGAAAAGATCTTCAACATTCACTTCCGCAACATCCTCGGGAAACGCTATTCCTTCCGTGAAGTGTTTCCCGACGAGGGCAGCATGGACATGCTGGAGGTAATGGAGGTTCTCCAAAGCACTGGATACCGCTATATGGTGATGCCGGACCATGCGCCGACGCTGTCGGGCGAGAACGAGAGAGGGGTCGCCTTTGCTTTCTGTTATGGCTACATCGCTGCGGGGATCCAGATGGTCCGCCGCTGACACGGGCAGTTGCCATGGCCGATGATGGCGGGCGCAAACCCCGCCTCTCGACGGCCATGGTGCAGCGTTTGAAGGCCGACATACTCGGCGCGGTTTTGCCACCCGGCACGCGCCTTCCGACCGAACCGGGGCTGATGGATCAGTTCGGCGTCAGCCGGACCGTGGTGCGTGAAGCGATCGCCGCACTGAGTGCGGAAGGCCTGGTCGTGGCCCAGCAGGGCCGGGGCATGTTCGTCGTGGACGAGCTGCCCCGCGCCTCCATCTGGCGCCCCCCGCACGAGATTGGCGCCATCCCCCGCATGATGGAGATGTACGAGTTCCGCCTTGCATGGGAACCGGAAGGCGCGGGCCTTGCCGCAATCCGACGAACCGCGTTACAGGAACATGCCATCCGCGAAGCGCACGAAAATCTGGCCCGTGACGTGCACGAGAACAGGTTTCCGCTGCAGTCGAACCATGCCTTCCACGTGGCCGTTGCAGAAGCCACGGGAAATTCGGTGTACGTGGAGGCCGTGCAGCGCTTCGGCCCGCAACTGACACCGGCCACGATCTTCCCTAACCTGTCCCCGGATCAGGGGGCAAAATACTTCCATACGGTGATCGAGGAACATGCCCGCATCGTGGAGGCCATTTCTGCTCGAATGGAGGATGAAGCACGATCGGCGATGCGCGATCATCTGACGCGGTCGGTGGCATCCTTCCGGCAGGAAGTGCGCGAGGCGGCACTTCAGTCGCAATCGTCGGCTGTTACCTAGTCCTTACGGTCTGAACGACGAAGGGCAGTCCTGCCCATATCAATGGGTGAGAGGACTGCTCTATCAGCCACTGTCTCGCAATATCAACAAACATATGGAATTCGCGGCCCTTTCGGATCGCGTCACTAACGTCCTGATGGATGCGCCACGTGGTGGAGCCAGTCTGCGTAGCAGATGATGCCGTGGCATCGGTATTCTTCCCGTGCACTTTCGCGGTCAAGTCCGCTGGGCTACCCGAGGCCATCCGTGAAGTCCCGGTCATGCGATACCTTGGCCATGACTGAAGATGATCGAGCTGCCCGGAAGGCCGGTCGGCATCGCGCTGCCGTTAAAAGCATCGATCACGGGCTGGAGCCAACGGATCGCACTCCGCTTTGTCATCAGGCCAGGATCCGACCTCGTCCCGGCCGGGCCTGAGGCAAGTCGTGTGGCTTTTGCGATATCCCCAGCAGTTCACCGGAGGACTGCCGCGACAAGCCCCTTCTCCAACGCCGTTTCTCCACGCATGTAGCAGTTGTCGATCGCCATGCTCAGCAATTCGTCCACACTGATATCGCTGCCGTACACGAAGTCCTTGAAGCCCTCTAATTCGAGCGCCCGCGCAGTCTCCAGAAGGGCAAGTTGTTCACGGATGATCTGGAGGCTCGCCTGGATCGGGCCATTCAACTCCACGGACTTCTCTAGTCGCCGCTCGTGGATCAGCAGAATGGTGTCTTCCGTCAGGAAACGCGCATCCGTGGGAAATGCAGACAGGATCGTGACCCCCGCCGAATAGACATAGGTCTTGCCCACGACGAAACCCCGTCCCGGAAAACGGCGGAGAAAGAGCTTGATCTCATGTGCGATGCGACGGGCGACATCGGCATCACCCCCCTGCGTATTCAGTTCCAGTATGAGGTCGCCGTTCGACTGGCGGACCTTTTGCAGTTGCGTCAGAAAGAATGACAGGGTGGAGGCTTCTATGAGCCCGTTCAACGATATGTTGGGCTCGAAAAGAAGCTTTTCGGGGTCCGGTTGCGCGTTCTCGATCTGAGGCATGTCCATTCGGCATCTCTTTTATCAAGCGTCTTCCGGGTGCCGCAGCCCGGCTGAATTTACCCCCTCGCGCGGCCTTATCATCATGAGGGCAAGGGCAAGCGGTCGGCTGCGAAGCATCACGTAAGGCTCTGTCTGATCCCGCGCAGCATGCTGAGATGCGTCTCGATCGAGGGAACGCCGACCATCGATGCGCCACGGGCCATAGGATCGGTGCCATTCGCGGCATAGGTCGCGTGAATGTCATGTAATTCCTCATGACCGGCGATCTGGCCATCGACATACATCATGTCGAATTCTGGACCGGCAGATGCGGCCTGAAGCTGTTCCAGAAGTGCCGCACGCTTTTCTGTCACGCCGCCGACGCCCGGTTGTGCACCGAATGCCGTAGCGGTCGCTTCCTGTTCGGCAATTTCCAGCTCCGCGAAGGTTTTGACGGCGGGCGCCGTGGCCTTCTCGGTGGCGATGCGACTGCTCAACAGTGCGAAGTTTCCGCCCAGAAGTGCAGGTTGCTTTGCAGGATCCATCGGTGCGGGCGCGGCGGTCTGTGCGAAGAAGGCGAAGGGCAGGGACGCTGCGACAGCGGCACCGGCCGAGAAGACATGACGACGGTTCATGAAAACTGCTCCATGAAAAGGTGATGTGGCAACTTGGTGTTATTCTGTTTGTTCCTGACCAACGCCAGCCAGAGGTTCAAAAGAGCAGGAGCGTCTTTTCGATGCGGTCTAGGCTTGCCCAAGGCGGCTCATTCATTCCACGCTGTCGAAATTTTATCGCCATGTGTCGGCTTGATCCGCTGGCGGTATTGATCGATGTGAGTGAAGGTAATGCGCCTTTCATAGGCGGAATCGCTTATGCCATCCGCCACGAGGATCACGGGAAGTCTGCGATTCACGATCGGGCACGTATCGATGCAACTTGCCTTAGCAACCTATGAGGGTTCGATAGTACTACCTGATCCAGCCGACCTTCCGTTCTGAGCAGAACATCTTGGGAAGGTATCGCGGTCGGGAGTGTCTGCTCATGGCCGCAACGTGTGGCTATTGAGCAGGACCTGCCAATCGCCTGAGTGAACGTACGCCGAACGGCAGTAGATTATGAGACACTGGGGTGCCTTGAAAATTGGGGCAATTCTTTGCGACCCGTCGTTCGCAAGTAGGCAATGCGCACCGTGATCGTCGAAATAGGGGGTGACCGGACTTCGGCGAAAGGGGACAGGTCAAGCGACCCTCAGATCGGCGCTCGCCTTCGATAGATCATCGTTCGAACGGGCGCACGATGATCGAACCGTGATGGACGGGCGCCCGTCCGATGGCCAAAACCTCGTGACGTTGGCGTGGTTCTGGACGGAACACTTTCCGGCAGCCGGAACCAATCCAAGCTGACGGCTGTTCCTGACAGACCCAGCGAGGAGGCTCCGCGTGACGCATACGGAACTGAAGCAACAGACGCGGCGGCGTGCGCCGCAGAAAGCTGCCGCAGGAACGGCACCCGGCATGGCCGTAGGAATGCCGCTTGATCCCGCCCTTGCCGACCTCGCCCGCGAGCGTGTCTGCATCGAAAACGTCTCCATCGAGATCAACGGTGGCCGCTTCGAGGCAAAGGCGATCGCCGGCCAGCCGTTCGAGATCACGGCGGACGTGTTCTCCGAAGGTCATGACACGATTGCTGTTGCAGTGATCTGGCGACCACGCGGCAGCACCGACTTTTCCGAGGTTCCCATGGCGTTCGTCGAAAACGACCAATGGGCCGCAGTGCTGACACTGCCGGATAATGGCTGGTACGAGTGCAGCATCCTAGCCTGGCGGGATAATTTCGGATCGTGGCTCAAGGAAGTGGGCAAGAAAAGCGCCGTTGGTCAGATGATCGGTCTGGAGTTGCAGGAGGGCCGCCAGCTGTTGGAGAAGACACTGACCGAAGGGTCTGCCACGACGGAGGATCACTCGACAATCACGGCCTTGCTGCAAGAAGATGCGCAGCAGGTCGGGGATGACGCGGACGCGCAGGCTGCCCGCTTTGCCCGCATGAAGGCCCCGGCCATTGCCGAGGTGATGCGTCGCATCGACTTGCGCGATGGCCTGTCCCGTTACAAGGCACTGCCCGTGTTCGCGGACCGCAAGGCCGCCGGCTTCAGCGCATGGTATGAGATCGCACCCCGGTCGCAATCGGGCGACGTGGACAGGCACGGCACCCTGCTGGATGTCATCCCGCGGTTGCCTTACATCCGTGATCTTGGTTTTGACGTGCTGTATCTGCTGCCCATCCACCCCATCGGCAAGACCAACCGGAAGGGGCGCAACAACAGCCTTCGTGCCGAGGAGGGCGAGCCGGGCAGCCCTTATGCCATCGGATCGGCCGATGGCGGCCATGATGCGATTCACCCCGAGCTCGGCACCTTCGACGATTTCCAGAAGCTCGTGACCGCTGCGCGCGAACATGGGCTGGAGCTGGCCCTTGATTTCGCGGTCCAGTGTTCGCCCGACCACCCGTGGATCAAGGAGCATCCGGAGTGGTTCGACTGGCGACCCGACGGCTCGATCAGGTTTGCCGAAAACCCGCCGAAGAAGTACGAGGATATCGTCAACGTTCACTTCTACCGCGATGCGTTACCGTCGCTCTGGTATACGTTGCGTGATATCGTGCTGTTCTGGGTGGACAGGGGCGTCCGCATCTTCCGTGTGGATAATCCGCACACCAAGCCTTTCCCGTTCTGGGAATGGATGATCGCCGAGGTGCGCTCGAAGGATCCCGGTGTGATCTTTCTGGCCGAGGCGTTCACACGCCCGAAGGTGATGAAGCGGCTCGCGAAAGTCGGCTTCTCCCAGTCCTATTCCTACTTCACGTGGCGGAACGAGAAGGAAGAACTTACCGAGTATCTGACCGAGCTGACGCAAGAGCAGTGCCGCGACTACATGCGGCCGAACTTCTTCGTGAATACGCCCGATATCAATCCGAAGTTCCTGCAAACCAGCGGGCGGCCCGGCTTCCGCACCCGGCTGGCTCTGGCGGCCACCCTTGGCGGCAATTACGGTGTCTATAACGGATACGAGATTTGCGAGGCGGCGGCAGTTCAGGGGAAGGAAGAATACCTCAATTCCGAGAAGTACGAGATCCGTGCATGGAACATGGACCAGCCGGGGCATATCCAGGATGACATCCGCCTGTTGAACCGCCTTCGTCAGACCCATCCCGCGTTGCAGGAATTCACGAACCTCAAGTTCTACAACGTGAACGACGATCAGGTGATGTCCTACGGCAAGCAGTCGGGTGACGATTTCGTCCTGATCCAAGTCAACCTCGACCCACACAACGCCCGGACCTTCCAGTTCGAATTGCCTTTGTGGGAGTTCGGCCTGCCGGACGAAGCGTCGGTGGAGGTGCGTGACCTTATTCACGGGAACAGCTTCACCTGGCACGGCAAGTTTCAGTCCCTGACGCTGGAGCCCGAGACCCGCCCCTATGCCATATGGCAGATTTTCGCCCCTGGAGTGCCGCGCCGATGAACGTTTCCCCGACCAACCGTGACAGTTCCAGCTTTGCCGTTCGCACCGGCGGCATCGACCGAGATCAGGCCGACTGGTACAAGGACGCTGTCATCTATCAGCTCCACATCAAGGCGTTCATGGATTCGAACGGCGACGGCATCGGCGATTTTGCGGGCCTGATGCAGCGGCTGGATTACGTGCAGGAACTGGGCGTCACGGCAATCTGGTTGCTGCCCTTCTATCCTTCGCCCCTGCGCGACGACGGTTACGACATCGCGGATTACCGCTCCATCAACCCGTCCTATGGGTCGATGAAGGACTTCAAGGCCTTTGTGGCCGAGGCGCATCGGCGTGGCATCCGGGTGATCACGGAACTGGTCATCAACCATACATCGGACCAGCATCCCTGGTTCCAGAAGGCACGCCACGCGAAGGCAGGGTCGGCTGCGCGCGACTGGTATGTCTGGTCCGACACCGACGAGAAGTGGCCCGAGACACGGATCATTTTTCTGGACACCGAGAAGTCGAACTGGACGTGGGATCCGGTGGCGGGTGCCTATTACTGGCACCGCTTCTATTCCCACCAACCTGACCTGAACTTCGACAATCCTCGCGTGTTGGAGGAAGTGCTGAAGGTCATGCGGATGTGGCTGGACACAGGCGTGGACGGGCTGCGTCTGGACGCGATCCCCTATCTGGTCGAACGCGACGGAACCAACAACGAGAACCTGCCCGAAACCCATGACGTGCTGAAGGCGATCCGCGCCGATCTGGATGCGCATTTCCCCGACCGGATGCTTCTGGCCGAGGCGAACCAGTGGCCAGAAGATACCCGCCCTTATTTCGGGGAAGGGGACGAATGCCACATGGGCTTCCACTTCCCGCTGATGCCGCGCATGTACATGGCCTTGGCGCAGGCAGACCGCCATCCGATCACCGACATCATCCGTCAGACGCCAGAGATTCCGGAAGCTTGCCAATGGGGCATCTTCCTGCGCAACCATGACGAACTGACGCTGGAAATGGTGACGTCGGAAGAACGCGATTACCTCTGGCAGACATATGCGGCCGAAACACGCGCCCGCATCAACCTTGGCATCCGCCGCCGTCTTGCGCCACTGATGCAGAACAATCGCCGCAAGATCGAACTGATGAACTCCATGCTGCTGTCGATGCCGGGCACGCCGATCATCTATTACGGTGACGAGATCGGGATGGGCGACAACTACTACCTCGGTGACAGGGACGGGGTTCGCACGCCGATGCAGTGGTCGGGCGACCGCAACGCCGGCTTCTCCCGTGCCAAGCCACAGCAGCTGTACCTGCCCACCATTATCGATTCCGTCTACGGCCATCAGGTCATCAACGTGGAGGCGCAGGCCGACGATCCATCCTCGCTTCTTAACTGGATGCGCCGGATGATCACGGTCCGCAGGCAGCATCCGGCTTTCGGGCGTGGGGTGATGGTTCTGCTTTACCCGCGTAACCGCAAGATCCTCGCCTATCTGCGGGAACACGAGGGGAAGGCCTATCTGTGCGTGGCCAACCTTGCAGATAGCGCGCAGGCCGTCGAACTGGACCTGAGCCGCCATCGCGGCACGGTGCCGATCGAATTGACCGGACGCTCGGCCTTCCCGCCGATTGGCGATCTGCCCTATATGCTGACGCTGCCGGCCTATGGATTTTACTGGTTCGCCCTGAGCGATGAAGGTGAAACGCCGTCCTGGCATGAGGCGATGCCGGAAATCCTGCCGGAGTTCATGACCCTGACGACGCGCGACGGGCGTGTCGCGACCGCGCTCGGCGGGCGTGAAGGGACGCAGTTCCGTAATGACGTCCTGCCGCAGTGGCTGCCCCTGCAGCGCTGGTTTGCCGCGAAGGACGAAACCATCGCCTCCGTGCAGATGACACTTCTGGGCAATCTCGCGAAGGGAGAGCATGAGCTCGTTTCCCTCGACGTCACTGTGGGCGAAGAAGAGCAGAGCTATCTGTTGCCGATCTCCGCGCGATGGGGGGATGAAAACCTTCGCCCCGGCGCGCCGAAGCTGTCCTATACTCTGGCCAAGATCCGCCACACGGCACGGGTCGGTGCGCTGGTCGACGGCGCGTATGACGAACGGCTTCCGCAATTGCTTCTGGAAGGCCTTAAGGATGACCGATCGGACGGCAAGTTGCAGTTCAAGGGCACCGACGCGTTGCGCGCGATTGAAGAACCGGGCGATCCGCGCCAGCTTGGTGCGGAGCAGTCGAACCTGTCCATCGCTTTTGGTGACAAGATCATCCTGAAGCTGTATCGCCGTATCCGCGAAGGCGACCAGCCGGATGTCGAGGTTGCCCGCTTCTTGACCGAGGTGGCCGGATACGAGCATACGCCCCGTTACTTGGGGGAAGTGCTTCATGACACCACGACTTTGGCTGCCGCCTTTGCCTTTGTTCCAAACCGCGGCGACGCCTGGACCGGCGTGATCGACGCCCTGAACCTGGAGGTGCAGGAGCAGGAAGGCTGGTCGTCCACCTCCGAAGCGGCCCCCGAAGCCGCGAACTTCGACTTCCCGCTCAGCATCGGGGCATTGCTGGGGCAACGGACAGCGGAGTTGCACAAGGCACTGGTGACGGAAACAGACGATCCAGCCTTCGCGACCGAGGATCTGACGAAGGAGCAATTGGGCACGTGGGCTTTGGATGCCGAAGCCGAAGCCGAGGCGTTGTTGGCACGGCTGGACAAAGCCGACCTGCCGGAAGATGTCGCCCCCTTGGTGCAGGAACTTCTATCGAAGCGCGAGGGTCTGATCGCGAAACTGCGCGCCGTCGCCAACCTGGACGCCACCTGCAAGCTGTCGCGGATCCATGGTGATTACCACCTTGGTCAGGTGCTTCTGGCGCAGAACGACGTCGCCATCATCGATTTCGAGGGCGAGCCTTCGCGAACGCTGGAAGAGCGGCGTGCCAAATCCTCGCCGTTGCGCGATGTCGCGGGAATGCTGCGGTCCTTCGATTATGCAGCGATGACTGTGCTGGCACGCCAGCGCCAAAGCTTTGGCGCCAGCACCGCCCGAGGAGCGGAGCGGGTGGAGACGTGGCGTCGCAGGACCATGCTCGACTTCCAGACCGCCTATGCGCAGCATTCCGGAGGTGTAACAAGTCTTCCGGCCGATGCTGCAGACCGCAAGACGTTGCTGGACTTCTTCCTGCTTCACAAGGCCGTCTACGAGGCGGGCTACGAATTGGGCAACCGGCCGGCCTGGCTCGGCATTCCCCTGAATGGAATCCTTGAATTGCTGGAACGGGACGCAGAATGACCGACCTGTCGCCTAACCATATCGAGGCCATCCTGCGCGGGCGGCACCACGATCCTTTCGGCATTCTTGGGCCCCACGGTGGCGAGGTGCGGGTTTTCGCGCCGCAGGCCTCCGACGTGACGGTCCTTTCCAAGGGCAACCGGATCGCGTTGGAGCGTGTGCATCCCGAAGGCTTCTTCATGGGCCCCGTGCCAGAGCAAGATTATCTGCTGGAGATGCGGTCCGGAGATCAGGTGTGGGAACAGGACGACCCCTATCGTTTCGCCCCTGTCCTGGGCGAAATGGACGAACACCTTCTGGCTGAAGGCCGCCACCGGCAGCTTTACGAACGACTTGGCGCGCATGCGATGGAGCATCAGGGCGTGGCCGGCGTCGCCTTCGCAGTCTGGGCGCCGAACGCGCGTCGGGTCAGCGTTGTCGGGCACTTCAACGCGTGGGATGGACGCCGCCATCCGATGCGAAAACGTGTGGGCCCGGGTATATGGGAGCTGTTCATCCCTGGCCTCGTGCCGGGCGAGATCTACAAGTACGAGATCATCAGCGCGCATGGCGAGAGGATGCCGCTGAAAGCCGATCCTGTCGGCTTCTCGCATGAGGCGTCGCCCGGCACGGCGTCGGTGATCGCCGCACCGCCAAGTTACATCTGGCAGGACGGCCAGTGGATGGCGGGCAGGGCAGAAAGACAGGACCGGACAGCCCCCATCTCCATCTACGAAGTGCACCTCGGGTCGTGGAGGCGGGGTGGGGCAGGAGAAATTCTGGACTACGACGCGATTGCCGATCTTCTGGTGCCGTACATCACCAGGATGGGCTTCACGCATGTGGAGTTCCTGCCGGTATCAGAGCATCCCTTTACCGGGTCGTGGGGCTACCAACCCATCGGGCTTTTCGCGCCGACCAGCCGTTACGGGTCGGCAGAGGCGTTCGCACGTCTGGTCGACCGACTGCACGGGGCCGGGATCGGCGTCATCATCGATTGGGTGCCGGCGCACTTTCCGTCGGACGCGCATGGGCTGGGCGATTTTGACGGCACCGCGTTGTACGAACATGCCGATCCGCGGCAGGGCTTTCACCGCGACTGGAATACGCTGATCTACAACTTCGGGCGGCGCGAGGTTGCGAACTTCCTGCAATCGAGTGCGCTCTACTGGATCGACAAGTTCCACGTGGACGCCTTGCGCGTAGATGCGGTGGCATCGATGCTCTACCTCGACTACTCGCGCGATGCAGGGGAATGGATCCCGAACGAATTCGGCGGGAACGAAAATCTGGAAGCCATCGCCTTCCTGCGGGGCGTGAACGAGCGAGTGAGCGAAGATTACCCCGGTGCCATCACCATTGCCGAAGAATCTACCGCATTCCCGAAAGTCAGCCGCCCCGTGCAGGAAGGGGGCCTCGGGTTCGGCTTCAAGTGGAACATGGGTTGGATGCACGACACGCTGGGCTATTTCCGGCGCGACCCGATCCATCGCCAGCACCATCAGGGCGACCTGACCTTCGGCCTCGTCTATGCCTTCTCGGAAGATTTCGTGCTGCCTCTCAGTCATGATGAAGTGGTGCATGGCAAGGGTTCTCTCATCCGGCAGATGGCGGGGGACCGATGGCAGAAATTCGCGAACCTGCGGGCCTACTTTGCCTTCATGTGGACGCATCCCGGCAAGAAGCTGCTCTTTATGGGAGGAGAGTTCGCGCAGGATCGCGAATGGAACCATGACCAGTCGCTGGACTGGCACCTTCTGGACGACCCGATGCATCAGGGCATGCAGACTTTGATCGCGGAGTTGAACCACCTGTATCGCGAACATCCCGCGCTTCATCGCCTCGACTGCGATCCCGAAGGGTTCGAGTGGATCGATGCCAGCGACACTGCGCATAGCGTGCTCGTCTATCTGCGCAAGACGGACGGGGGGGGTCCTCCCGCGATTGTGGTGTGCAACCTTACACCGCAGGCGCATTTCGACTACCGTATCGGCGTCCCTCAGGGGGGGCAGTGGCGCGAGGTCCTGAACACGGACAGTGATCGTTTCGGCGGCTCGAACATCGGAAATCATGCGGCTGTGCAGGCCGATGATATCCTCTGGCACGGGCGGGCATCCTCGTTGAGTCTGACCTTACCGCCTCTTGCCGTGATCGTCCTGATGCCGGAGTGACATCTGCAGCGAGGCATTGGCATCGGGATACCAAGATGTCTGTGCCTTGCGCGTTGGCGATTATCGGGTGACTGCCTCCGTCCGATGCGGGCAAAGGCGGTTTGCGCTGTTTAACACCAGCGGTCGGCTTTGCGGTCGCTTTGCTTGTAAAGTGCGTCGGGGTATATTCCCCTTCAGTGAAGCTGATGCCACCGATAACCTGAGACAGAAGGGGGGGGAGCGTCCTGATCCTCCTCTTCAGCGTGTGCCTGCGCCGGAACACTCAGGCGCCAAATCCGAAGTGCCAAACCACGAGCGGAACCGCCAGCATCAGTGCCAGGGACAAAAGAACCAGAACACCGTCGCGCGTCAGTAGTCCTGCGGCGAACAAGGCAATAACTGTGGACGCGATGGTGCCGGAGGTCGGGACGATCTCCATGAACGGCATGAACAACGCCAGTCCCAGAACCAGTACCAGTGGCACAAGAAGGAACGGGCGATGCAGAAGGATCGACAACCGTTTCCTTAGCACCCGCTCCACCCAACCCACAGGTTTGCGCAGCCAGCTTATACCTTTCCGCAACTTGTCGCCGCTCAACTGCCGGCGCAAAAGGATATCTGGAAGCCAGACGGATTGCTTGCCCACCATCATCTGCACGACCAGGATCGCGACAATGATCCCGACCACCGCCGTCACCCCAGGAATGGCACTGGCAGGTGATGCAGAGATGAGCGTGAAAATAAGCATGATGGACGCAAAGGAACTTGCCCCAAGCTTTTCAACGATCTGCTGGATGGATACGGTTTCCTGATCCACCAGTTCGTCAAGCTGATCGAGCACCCGTGTCAGGCCGTGGTCGTCAGTTTCATTCATGGCACATCCCGCATAAGATGAATCGAACGTAAGTCGAGGGTCGGCTCCGTCCATCTCCCAGACATGACAACTGGAACAACGGGGTTTGTCGGTCCTTAACCGATCTGGTGCGTTGCACGCAAAGATGCCGCGCTGCCACTACTTGTTTTGGCTGATGTGATGACGCCTCCATGGTCCGCAAACCTGCGCGGTTGGTGAATGTTCCCACAGCCCCGATCAGGCAAAGGCTGGAACAGGCTGCGCAACACACGGTTGAGGGGAGGGAACACCGAACCATCAGGAGGTGGCAGATGGCCCCCACGGTAAGCGATTTTTTCTGGGAGCGTTTGAAGGCATGGGGGGTGACCCGCGTCTTCGGGTATCCCGGTGATGGCATCAACGGGCTTCTGGGCGCACTGCAACGGCGCAATGGCGACATAGAGTTCGTTCAGGCCCGACATGAGGAGATGGCGGCTTTCATGGCCTCGGCCCATGCGAAGTTCACCGGCGAACTGGGCGTTTGCTTGGCGACATCGGGGCCGGGCGCATCACATCTGCTGACCGGACTGTATGATGCGAAACTGGATCACGTGCCGGTTCTTGCGATCGCCGGTCAGCAGGCGCGGACGGCTTTGGGTGCGCATTACCAGCAGGAAATCGACCTCGTTTCCATGTTCAAGGACGTTGCCAGTGCCTTCGTGCAACAGGCGACGGTGCCGGCGCAGGTGCGACACCTGACCGACCGTGCGGTGCGCACGGCGATCGGCCAGCGCAAGGTGACAACGCTGATCTTTCCCAACGACCTGCAGGAAATGCCCTACGAAGAGCCACCCCGTGCACATGGAGCGGTTTTTTCCGGCGTCGGACTTTCGCGCCCGCGTGTCCTGCCAATGCAGGAAGATCTTCAGCGCGCGGCGGATATCCTGAACGAGGGCGGGAAAGTGGCGATGCTGGTTGGTGCAGGCGCTTTGCAGGCCAGTGCGGAGGTTCGGGCCGTGGCCGAGACGCTTCAGGCGGGGGTTGCAAAGGCGTTGCTGGGCAAGGCAGTGCTGCCGGATGATCTGCCTTATGTCACCGGTTCCATCGGGCTTTTGGGAACCTCGGCCAGTTGGGATCTGATGCAGGGATGCGACACGCTTCTGATGGTGGGTTCCGGCTTTCCTTATTCGGAATTCCTGCCAAAGGAAGGTTCTGCAAGGGGCGTCCAGATCGACATCGACCCCACAATGCTGTCGCTGCGTTACCCGATGGAGGCCAATCTGGTCGGAGATAGTGCAGAAACACTGCGCGCACTGCTTCCGCTGCTAATGCCGAAGGAGGACGGCAAATGGCGGAAGGCGGTGGAGAAGAGCGTTGCCGCCTCGTGGAAGACGCTGGAGGAGCGGGCGATGCAGCCGGCAAAGCCCGTCAATCCGCAGCGGCCGTTCTGGGAACTGTCGAAGCGCTTGCCGGACCGCGCGATCCTGACCTCGGATTCCGGTTCCTGCGCCAACTGGTTTGCAAGGGACATCAGGATGCGCGAGGGGATGATGGCCTCCTTGTCCGGTGGGCTCGCGTCGATGGGGGCGGCGGTTCCTTACGCCATCGCCGCGAAGTTCGCCCATCCTGATCGTCCCGTCATTTCCATGGTGGGCGATGGCGCAATGCAGATGAACAACATGGCAGAGCTGATCACCGTCGCCAAATACTGGCGCAGGTGGAGCAGCCCGACATGGATCTGCCTGGTGCTGAACAATCAGGACCTGAATCAGGTGACGTGGGAACAGCGGATCATGGAAGGAAACCCGAAATTCGAAGCGTCGCAGAACATCCCTGACGTTCCGTATCACCGCTTTGCGGGGCTGATCGGCCTGAAGGGCATCTTTGTCGACGATCCCGACGATATCGGTCCGGCTTGGGATGCAGCGCTGTCTTCGGACATGCCGACCGTGATCGAGGTAAGGACCGACCCCGAAGTTCCCCCTATGTCCCCTCATTTCACGTTCAAGCAGGTGCAGAACTTCGTAACATCGACGGTCGCAGACCCCGAGCGTGGGAATGTCCTGGTCAACACTGCGCGTCAGATCATGGGACGGACCTGAAAGGAGTTGCCCCGACAGCGATGTCCGGTGCCGGGGCCCTCGCAGACGCCGAAGAATGGTCCATGGGGCCCGCTTGGCATGTTCGCCTCAATCCACCGCGAAGCATCAACTCAGCCGGCACTCCCCCTCAGCCTCCTGAACGAGATGAGGCGTAGATACGATCGATGATCTCCGATAACGAGATCAATTGCTCTGCTGCGGGATCGAAGCCCGCATCGACGGACAATTGACGCACCCAGGCCTGCGCCATGCGACCACCCCAATCGTCCGGCGGAAGAAGCAGCGGTTCTGTCGTTGTTTCATTGTGGCGATGCAGGGCAAAATCATAGAACCCCCCTCCGGGGTTGGTCAGCGACAAACCCCCTTCAGTGCCGTGGGCATGAATTTCGATCCGCGCCTCCACACCCGCGTGGAGGCGCCAGGAGCAGGCGAGGTTGACCGCCGCCCCCGCGCCGGTCGTCAGGGAAGCGGTGGCATAATCCTCCACCTTGTCGTCCTCCACGACGTTGCTGCCCTGACGAAAGATCTGCCCCGTTACCTTGACAATCCGAGGGAAATCCAGAAGCCACAACGCGGCATCTACCAGATGCACGCCCAGATCGATCAGCGGGCCACCACCTGACAGGGCCTTGTCGTAGAACCAAGGCTTTTCAGGGCCATATGCATTGTGAAACACAAGATCCAGCGCGAAGACCTGACCGATGTCGCCCGCGCGGATACCCTCGTGCATCATCTGCAACGCCCGCGTTCCCCGATAGGACAGGTCAACCGCAAGCAGGCGATCGACTTTGCGCGCGGCCGCGACGACTGCCCTTGCCTCGTGGGCGTTCCGGCCCAAGGGTTTCTGGCAGAAGACGGCACACCCTGCCTCCAGCGCCTCGATGGCTTGCGCGGCGTGAAGGGCCGAAGGGGAGGCGATGACCACCCCGTCGGGCTTGGCTGCCAGGGCGTCGGCGAGGGTGCGTCCAACCAGAACACCGGGGATCAGGGCGGCCGCCTCGGCCACGCAATCCTCCGACGGATCAGCCAGCGCCACGATGTCGATGCCCCCTTGGTCCGCGATGGCTTGCATCCGGTTGCGGCCAATCCAGCCAAGTCCGACAAACGCCAGGCGGGGACGGGCGGTGGTTGCGGGGCGGTGCAGGTCCGGATCAATCCTCAATTGCATATGACATAAGCCTTTACGAGAGCGTCGGGTTTGTCCCGCGTGGCGTCAAGAGCGTCACCGAGACGGTCCAGCGGAAAGGAATGTGTCAGCAGGGGTGCGGGGTCCAGAAGGCCGCTCTCGACCGCAGCGATCGCCTCACGCATGCCCCTCATGTAGACTTCGGGCTTGCGTTCATGGGCATTCACCACGTCGATGCCACGCCAGTTCCAGTTCTGCATGTTCACCTGCCGTGGCCCGTCCTGATGATAACCGGCAATGACGAGGCGTCCACCTTCGGCCACAATCTCTCCGGCCAGATCGAGGGGCCATTGCTTGCCTACGGCTTCGATCACCACGTCGCAGAAGCGGTGGTTCGTATGGTCCGCGATTTGGTGGATGATGGCGTTGTGATCCTCCATCGGGATGGTTTCGGCAGCGCCCATCCGGCGTGCCAGCGACAGGCTGCTGTCACGACGCGAAATGGCAATGACGTTCGCACCGGCTTGTGTTGCCAGGCGCGTCAATGCTGCGCCCAGAAAGCCGATCCCGATGATCGCGACCTTATCGCCTCTCGCGATGCCCGACCGCAGGAAGATGTTCATCGCGCACGCGAACGGCTCACCCGGGAAAGGGCCGGAAATACTGGCGGGAAGGGGGGCGGCCATGTCTTCGTCCACCACCTCATGCGTCGCGAAGCTGTGCTGGCCCAGAAAGGCGACCCTTTGGCCGACGGAAAGGGTGGTGTCGGGTCCCGCAGCCTCCACCACGCCCCATCCCTCGTGACCAAGACCGCCGGGAGTTGTCGGAAACTCCATCCAGTCGGGGCCTGCCCATGGCGTCAGATTGGATGCGCAGACCCCGCATCCCTCCAATCGGATACGGACCTCCCCCGTATTCGGTTGCGGCATCGGAAGGGCCACCATTTCCGTCCGTCCGGGACCGGTTACACGCATGGCGCGCATTTGCGTCATGGTCTGAAAAGGAACGTTCATCGATATCTCCGGAATGATCGGGTCGTTCGATACGCCTTGGCAACGTCACGCGGACGCAGAGGGTTCCGGTAGAAGTCATTGTTGATGTTGAAGAAGATGCAGATGAGGGCCCTCCATCACAGACGCCGGATTTTTTTATTTGGAACCAAATCGTTGGCCTATGGTTTGCCAGAAACAAGCCAAAACGACTTCGATGGGATATTCCATGACCAAGGTTCTTATTACCGGTGGTTGCGGGTTCATTGGTCGTCATGTCGCCGAAGAACTGCTTGGCCATGGCTATGATGTCCGCCTTTATGACGCAATGATCGATCAGGTACACGGGGGCGGCAATGTGCGTCTGCCGGATGGTGCCGAGGTGGTGCGCGGTGACATACAGGATCCGGATCGCCTAAGACCCGCGTTGCAGGGCTGCGACGGCGTGATCCATCTGGCGGCCGAAGTGGGCGTCGGCCAGTCGATGTACGAAATCGCCCGATATACCGCCACCAACGATCTGGGAACTGCCGTCCTGCTGGAGGCGATGCTGGCGCACCCGGTGCAGCGCATCGTCGTCGCCTCCTCCATGAGCGTTTACGGTGAAGGATATTACGCGCTCCCCGACGGGTCGCTTCTGGAAAATGTCCGTCGCAAACCTTCTGACGTGCGGGGGGGCAACTGGAACCCGACTGCCCCCGACGGCAGCACACTCGTGCCTTCCGCCACCGATGAAGGCAAGCGCACCGACCTCGCGTCGATCTACGCGCTGACGAAATATGCGCAGGAACGTGCGGTGATGATTTTTGGCGAAGCCTACGACGTCGATGCCGTCGCCTTGCGGCTTTTCAACGTGTTCGGGGCAGGGCAGGCATTGTCGAACCCTTATACAGGCGTGCTCGCCAACTTCGCGTCGCGTCTGGCATCAGGCGAACGCCCCACGATCTTCGAGGATGGCGAGCAGCGTCGCGACTTCGTCCATGTCCGTGACGTCGCCCGTGCCTTCCGTCTGGCCTATGAGACGCCCGAAGCGGCGGGAGAGCTGTTCAACATCGGATCGGGCAGCGCCTATACGGTGACCGAAGTGGCAACCCTGCTGGCCCGCGCGATGGGGTCTGACCTGATGCCGGAGATCACGGGCAAGTATCGCGCAGGTGACATCCGCAACTGTTTTGCGGACATTGGCAAGGCCCGCGACCTGTTGAAATTCGAGCCGCAGGAGAAGCTGGAGGACTCGCTGGAGGAGTTCGTTGCATGGGTGCGCGGCGAGGCGGTGGTCGATCGCGGGGCCGAGATGCGGAGGCATCTGGAGGAGCGGAGGCTCGTCTCATGAAGGGTTACGGCTTTGCCGAATGGTTTCGTCCCGGGGAATATGACCGGGTGGAGGAGGTGCTGCCGGGGCTGCTCGCGTCGGGCGCGTCATATCTTCGCACGCATCTGAGCTGGGCGGAATACCTCGCACCGGGGGGCGAAGCCTGGTTCGACTGGTTGATCCCGAAGCTGGGCACGCAGATCGATCTGCTGCCTTGCGTGCATTACACCCCGCCATCGATCTCGCGCAACGGCCGGACCACCGGTGCGCCGCATATGCTGAAGGATTATGCCGATTTCATCGACCATATCCTGACGCGGTACGGCCGGCATTTCAGCCATGTGGAATTATGGAACGAGCCCAACAACCTTCTGGATTGGGATTGGCGCGCCGATCACGATTATCAGCTGTTCTGTGAAATGGTGGGTGGCGCCGCCTATTGGGCAAAGAAGCGCGGATGGCAGCCGGTGCTGGGCGGCCCGTGCCCGTTCGACCCCCTGTGGCTGGATCTGATGGGTCAACGTGGAGTGCTGGAGCATTGCGCGGCAGTGGGCTTTCACGGCTTTCCCGGCACATGGGACAGCGAAGAAGGCTCCTGGAGTGGTTGGGACATGCATCTGGGCGAGATGCGGGCCATCCTGTCGCGCTACGGTGCGCCGGAGGTGTGGATCACGGAAACCGGATATTCCACGTGGCGCGGTGACCAGATAGAACAGGCCCGCCGCTTTGCCCGCGCGATGGAAGTGCCGGCGGACCGTCTGTACTGGTACGCATGGCGCGATTTGCCGCACGATGTCGCGGTCCAGGAAGGGCTGTGGTTCGATCCGCGTCATTATCACATGGGTGCCGTCGATGCCGAAGGCCAGCCCAAGCTGATGGCGAGGCTTCTGACCGACGGAGGTCTGGACAGACTGCGCGATGTAACCCATCTTGCCGCACCGACCTTGGCACGGGCGATAAAGCCAGTTGTGATCACCGGGGGCAGCGGGTTCATCGGATCAAACCTTGCCGACAGTTTCCTGAACGATGGCCATGATGTCGTCGTGGTTGACAACCTGTCCCGTCCCGGCGTGGACCAGAACCTGCGCTGGCTCTCGGATCGCCACGGCGACCGTGTCCACCCGATGCCCGCCGACCTTCGGGACGAAACAGCGATGCGCGATGCCATCCGCGACGCGGAGACGGTGATCCATCTGGCCGGACAAACGGCGGTGACGACCAGCCTGTCGGCCCCCGTCGACGATTTCGAAGTCAATGCCCGCGGCACCCTGAACGTGCTGGAAGCCATCCGCGCGTCGGGGCGACGTGTGCCGATCCTCTTTGCCTCCACCAACAAGGTCTATGGCGGCCTGGACGATCTGCGGATGCTGGAGGCGGATGATCGCTACGTTCCCGCCGACGCCCACATCCGCAACCATGGTATTGCCGAGGATCGGCCGCTGGATTTCTGCACGCCCTACGGATGTTCCAAGGGAGTGGCGGACCAGTATGTGCTGGATTACGCCAAAAGCTACGACATCCCCTCGGCTGTGCTGCGGATGTCATGCATCTATGGCCCTCGCCAGTTCGGGACGGAGGATCAGGGCTGGGTCGCCCATTTCCTGATACGCGCCTTGATGGGAGAGGCGATTTCCATCTATGGCAACGGCAAGCAGGTCCGCGATATCCTGCACGTATCCGATGCCGTGGCCGCTTACCGCGGCGTGCTGGAACACATTGATCGGCTGAAGGGCCAGGCTTTCAATCTTGGTGGCGGTGCAAGAAACTCCGTCAGCCTGAAGGCAGTCCTGCACGAGATCGAACGGGTGGTGAACCATCCCGTGCCGCTGTCCTTTTCGGACTGGCGTCAAGGAGACCAGTTCTATTTCGTGGCCGATACCCGACGGCTGACATCCGAAACAGGGTGGCAGGCCCGGACGGGCTGGAAGGACGGTGTGGCCGATCTCGCCCGCTGGCTACGCGATAATCGCAGTTTTCCCGATCTGGCGTCCGAACCCGCACGGGTCAGTGCATGAGCGGGCCGCATATCCTGATGACGCTGGATGCCGCAGGGGGCGTGTGGCGCTATGCCATGGATCTTGCGAAGGCAATGAAGGAGCACACGTTCGTCTTCCTTGGCTTCGGGCCCCCTCCCTCCGTTCAACAGCGTGCCGAAGCCGAGGCGATCGGCGAACTGTGCTGGTCCGAGCTTCCACTGGACTGGATGGTGCCCGACCCTGTCGCGCTGCAGGATGTTCCGGATGAAGTGTCCCGTACCGCCGCGCGGTATACGGTGGACGTGATCCACCTGAATTTGCCAAGCCAGGCTGCAGGCTTGCGGACCGAACGCCCGGTGCTGATTGTCAGCCATTCCTGCGTGGCGACGTGGTTCCGGGGGGTGAAAGGAACAGACCTTCCACCCAACTGGGCGTGGCAGGGAAATTTGAACCGTATGGGGCTTCTTCGGGCGGATGTTGTGCTTGCACCCTCTGCCAGCCACGCGGCACTGATGACGGGGGCCTACGGTCCCATCCCGATCACCGTAGTTCCCAATGCGACACTTGCCCATGACCGGCAAGCGACGGATGTGCCGAAGGTCATTGCTTCGGGTCGCTGGTGGGATGAGGGAAAGAATGGCGCGACGCTTGATGCTGCCGCCGCACGGATGGATTGGCCATTGACCATGCTGGGTCCGCTGAAAGGACCGACGGGGCAGGGGTTCCGTCCGCAACATGCCACTGCGCCCGGCAACCTGCCGCATGGCGATGCAATGGCGATGATGCAGGATGCCGGGATCTTCGTGTCCCCCTCGCTTTATGAACCCTTCGGTCTGGCAGTGGCCGAAGCTGCACGATGCGCGATCCCCCTGATGCTGGCGGATATCCCCACCTTCCGCGAATTGTGGGACGGGGCCGCAATCTTCTTTCCCGCGCGGGATTCGACTGCCCTTGCCGACGCCGTGAACGAACTTTCCGCCGACGCGGAACTGCGTCGACGGCTGGGACGGGAGGCACTGCTGCGGTCCCGCAAATTTGCCCCCGAGGTGCAGGCGCAGGCGATGACAGCGATCTATGCCCGCCTTGCGCATCAGCCCCAGACAATCGATCGGAGATGACATGCGCTTCGTATTCTATACCCATTCCCTTGTATCCGACTGGAACCATGGCAACGCGCATTTCCTTCGTGGCGTCATGCGCGAACTGCTGGTCCTTGGCCACCAGGCCACCGCCCTGGAACCGGAGAACAGCTGGAGCCGTGACAACCTGATCGCCGATCAGGGGATGCAGGCGCTGGACGACTTCCGCACAACCTTTCCGATGTTGACGACGCAAACCTATGGCGCGGATTTCGATCATGCAGCGGCCATGGATGCGGCAGATGTGGTGGTCGTGCATGAATGGACCGACCCTGCGCTGGTGAAGCAAATCGGCGATATGCGGCGCGCAGGTGTGCGGTTCACGCTTCTTTTCCACGACACTCATCATCGCGCCGTCAGCCGAGAGGGAGAGATCGCAGGCCTCGACCTGTCCGGATATGACGGCATTCTGGCATTCGGCGAGACGTTGCGCGAGCGATACCTGAAGGCGGGGTGGGGACGGCAGGTATTCTCGTGGCACGAGGCTGCGGATACCGCGTTGTTCCACCCCATCGAGGCCGAGGAGGACGGCGACCTTGTCTGGATCGGCAATTGGGGCGATGATGAACGCAGCGCGGAATTGTCGGAGTTCCTGATGGACCCGGCGCATGATCTGGGTTTGCGGACGACCGTGCGCGGTGTCCGCTATCCCGCAGAGGCGCTGGATCGGCTGGCGGAGGCGGACATCGCCTATGGCGGCTGGATCGCCAACGCCCGCGTGCCGCAGGCTTTTGCGCGTCACCGCGTGACGGTTCATGTTCCCCGCCGCCCCTATGTCCGCGAACTTCCCGGCATCCCGACCATCCGTCCGTTCGAGGCGCTGGCCTGTGGCATTCCCCTCGTCTCCGCCCCTTGGTCAGATACCGAAGGTCTGTTCCGCGATGGCGATTTCCGTTGGGCGCAGACAGGGGACGAGATGCGTCACCACCTTCGCGAACTGGTCAACGATCCTGCCGCCCGCGCCGAACAGGCTGCACGGGGGCTGGACACGATCCGCGCCCGCCACACCTGCGCGCACCGCGTGCAGGAACTGCTGGCCATCCTCGATACCTTTGCCGCCACGGAAAGGAAATCTGCATGAAAATCGCATTCTACGGCTCCAGCCTGCTGTCGGCTTACTGGAACGGGGCCGCAACCTATTATCGCGGTATGTTGAAGGCGCTGGCAGCGCTTGGACATGACATCACGTTCTATGAACCCGATGTCTACGACCGTCAGGCCAACCGGGACATCGACCCGCCGGACTGGTGCCGCGTGGTCGTCTATGACGGCACGGTGGAAGCCTTGGGACGGGCCGCGGCCGAGGCGGGGAAATATGACGTCGTCATCAAGGCATCGGGGGTAGGGTACGAGGATGACCTTCTTCTGGACCGCGTGATGGCCGCTGCAAAGCCCGATGCCCTGCGGATTTTCTGGGATGTGGACGCGCCCGCCACCTTGGCCGACCTTCGTGCAGATGCCGGCCATCCGATGCGGGCGATCCTGCCCACGCTTGACATGGTGCTGACTTATGGCGGCGGTGATCCGGTCGTTGCGGCCTATCGCGAACTGGGCGCGCGGGATTGCATTCCCGTCTACAACGCGCTGGACCCCGAGACGCATTTTCCCGTTAATCCCGATCAGCGCTTTGCCTGTGATCTCGCCTTCCTTGGCAACCGCCTGCCCGACCGCGATGCGCGGGTGGCGGAGTTCTTTCTGACACCCGCACGGATTGCACCTGACCAGCAGTTCCTGATCGGCGGTTCCGGCTGGGAGGGGGTGGCCATGGCTGCCAACATCCGCAAGCTGGGCCATGTCCGCACCGCCGATCACAACGCCCTGAACTGCACGCCGCGCATGGTGCTGAACGTGGCCCGAGACAGCATGGCGGCCAACGGTTTTTCCCCCGCGACCCGCGTGTTCGAGGCGGCAGGGGCGGGTGCCTGTCTCATCACAGATCACTGGGAGGGGATCGAACTGTTCCTGAAGCCGGACGAGGAGGTGCTGGTCGCCCGCGACGGGCAGGAGGTGGCGGAGATCCTCGCTAGCGTCGACCCGGAACGTGCGGCGCGGATCGGGCGGGCGGCGCTGGCGCGGGTGCTGGCAGACCACACCTATGCAAATCGCGCAACACAAGCAGACGCGTTGTTCCGCAGCCACGCGCGGATGGAGGCGGCGGAATGAACGCCTTGCACGCAAACCGCCCGATGGACATCGTGATCCTTGGCTTGTCATTGTCATCCTCATGGGGAAACGGCCACGCGACGACTTTCCGCGCGTTGATCAAGGGGCTGACGGCAGAGGGTCATCGTGTCTTGTTTCTGGAACGCGACACCCCGTGGTATGCGCCCCATCGGGACATGCCAGACCCCGATTTCTGCGAATTCGCCCTTTATGACGGGATGGATCAGATGCTGGCGCGATATGGCAACCGGCTGCGTGGGGCGGACAGCGTGATGGTCGGGTCCTATGTGCCGGAAGGCGTCCAGCTTATCGACAGGCTGGCGGGGATGGATTTGCGGCAACTGACCTTTTACGACATCGACACGCCCGTTACCCTGCAGTCGCTGGACGAGGGGGTCTGCGAATACCTTGCCCCCCGCCAGATGGCGACGTTCGACATCTATTTCAGCTTTTCGGGTGGTGAGGTGCTGACACATCTGGAACAGGTGCGCGGCGCGAAGCGGGCAGAAGCTCTTTACTGTTCGGTCGACGAAGCCCTGTATCCTCAACTGGATCTGCCGAAACGGTGGGATCTGGGATATCTCGGCACATGGTCGGCCGACCGCCAGCCCACGCTGGAGGCTTTGCTGATCGAACCCGCGCGGCAATTGCCCGACATGCGCTTTGTCGTGGCCGGACCGCAATATCCCGCAGACATTGACTGGCCCGCCAACGTGCACCGTATCGAACATCTTCCCCCCGCAGAGCATCCCGCCTTTTACAATGCCCAACGGTTCACGTTGAACGTCACGCGGGCGGCAATGCGGCGCATGGGGTGGTCACCTTCGGTCCGCCTGTTCGAAGCTGCGTCATGTGGCGTTCCGGTCATCAGCGACGACTGGCCGGGGTTGGAGGATCTGTTTGCAGACCGCCGCGCCATCCTGATTGCAGGGGGCACCGAGGATGTGGTGCGTGGCCTGCATGACACGGCGGATGCGCGCCGCATCGGAGCGGCCGCCCGCGAAACGGTGCTGGCGGGCCATACCGGACGCGCCCGTGCCCGGCAGATGATCCGCGCGCTGCGGACCCAACCCGTAGCCTGATGGAGGCATGACCGATGTTGCAGATGAAACCCGAACAACTGACGATCCTCGTGGCAGGCGGCGCAGGCTTTGTCGGTTCCCATCTTTGCGAAGGATTGCTGCAGCAGGGGCACGACGTGATCTGCCTCGATTGCTTTTTGACCGGCACCGAGGGCAACGTGCTGCCCTTGGGCAACTTTCCCGGTTTCCGGATGATCCGGCAGGACGTGTCGGAGCCGTTCACCATGGAAGGGCCGATCCACCGGATATACAATCTCGCCAGTCCCGCCTCGCCCCCGCATTATCAGGCGGACCCGATCCATACGCTGATGACGAACGTCCAGGGAACGCTGAATCTGCTGACCTTGGCCGAACGTCATGGTGCGCGGTTTCTGCAAGCCTCTACCTCCGAGGTTTACGGCAACCCGGAAATGCATCCGCAGCGCGAGGATTACGTGGGCCACGTGAACTGCACCGGATCGCGCGCATGTTACGACGAAGGGAAACGCGCGGCCGAAGCCCTGTGCTACGATTTCCTGCGGGCGCGGCGCGCGGATGTGCGGGTGGCCCGGATCTTCAACACCTATGGTCCGCGCATGCGCCCGGATGACGGGCGGATCGTGTCGAACATGATCGTCCAGGCCCTGACGGGACAGCCCATGACCGTCTATGGCGACGGGAGCCAGACACGCAGCTTTTGCTTCGTTTCCGATCTCGTGTCAGGCCTGATGGCATTGATGGAAGCGACGACCGCGCCGACTGCCCCCGTGAACCTGGGTAATCCGGAAGAATTCGAGGTGCGGGAACTGGCGATGCTGGTGCAGGACATGATCCAGACGCGATCAACGATCGTTCACCGCGATTTGCCGGAAGATGATCCGATGCGGCGCCGCCCCGATATTTCGCGGGCGCGGGACTTGCTTGGCTGGCAACCGAAGGTGACGCTGGCGGAAGGATTGCCCCAGACCATCGCGTGGTTTGCCGCCCATGTGGACGTCAAGGTGGCCCTGCCGGTCAGGGACGCAGCATCCGTCTTGCCGGCTTTGGGTCGCTGACATGGATGACATTGGCCTCAAGACACGCATCGATCGGCTTGGACCGTGGTTCCACAACCTGAACATCGGCGGCATCCAGACCGCACCCGACCATTTTCTGGGGGATTATCCGAGCTTCAAGTGGCAAGGCTTCCGGCATGTCGTGCCAAAGGACCTGACGGGGATGAGCGTTCTCGACATCGGATGCAACGCCGGGTTCTACTCATTGGAGATGGCAAGACGCGGGGCCGCGCGGGTCGTCGCGATCGACAGCGACCCAAGATACCTTGCACAGGCGCGGCTTGCCGCCGAAATGGAGGGGGCCGCGATCGAGTTCCGGCAGATGGACGTCTATGACGTGGCGCAACTGGGCGAGCGCTTCGATCTGGTGATCTTCATGGGCGTTTTGTACCACCTGCGCCACCCGCTTCTGGCGCTGGATCTGATCCGGGAACATGTGGCGGGAGGGCAGATGCTGTTCCAGTCCATGCAGCGCGGATCGTCCCGCTGTATTCCCGTGAAGGAAGATGCGGATTTCGACGACTGGACCCCCTTCGAAGGGCCGGACGTGCCCCTCTTCTACTTCATCGAACACAGCTATGCCGGTGATCCAACAAACTGGTTCGTGCCGAACCGTTCCGGAATGGAGGCGATGTTGCGCAGTGCGGGGTTCCATATCGAAGAACATCCCGAGCGTGAGGTTTATCTTTGTCGATGCATCTGAGGGTCGGTGATGCTGTGTCCGGCTGAACGGGCGCCCGCGGCCCGTATCGTGAGATCTGCCGCAAAGAGGGGAGGACGGCCGCACGTATGCCCCCTCAAGGATGCCGGGTGGCGAGTTTTGCATGGCCGTATATCCCATTCCGGGGTGTGGCTGGTATATGCGGGGCAAAGGTGACGCGGCACCGGTCCAGGCGGAAAGTATCACCGGCGGGCAGCTGGCAATTCCGGCACATCTTGGGATCAAGGCAGCCGCTGGCGAAGCCTCCTGACACGGCAGGGGCATTGATCGGGACGGATAGACCCGTTCATGTGACCTTTGGACTGTTGCCATGATGACCCGCTGGAACGACAACCTGCTGCGCCGGTGGCTGGACACTCTGCGTACCAGCCTCTGGCCTTTGCCTGCACTGATGACCGCTGCTGCTGTGGTCTTTTATGTCCTTGCCGTCCGGATCGACCCGCATGTCGCGTCTTTGCCTGACGGTCCGCTTCGACACATCACCTATGTCGGCGCTCCGGATCAGGTGCGGGAACTTCTGTCCACGCTTCTGACTTCCATGATCACGACGGCAAGCTTGGTCTTTTCCATCACGATGGTTGTTCTGACACTTGCCGCGAGCCAGTTCGGTCCGCGCCTGATCCGCAATTTCATGGCAAGCTTCCAGACACAGTTCGTGCTGGGCATGTTCATGATGACAAGCGTCTACTGCCTGCTTCTGCTGACCGCCTTCGGGCCGCGGGCCAGCGGTGATGCGGCCATCGCCTACATGTCCGTTTCGCTGGCAGTTGCGCTGTCCTTCATCAGCCTTGCCCTGCTCGTCATTCATTTCCACACCCTGGCCACCTCCATCGTGTCGGAGTCGCTGATCGAGGCCGTGGGGAAGGAGTTGGATGAAGGTGTCAGAACGCTTGAGCGAGGAGCCTCGTCGCCACATCCAGACTCGCCCGTCCAGAGCAACCGGATCGGGGATGCTGCAAAGGTCCGGCTGTCCAAGGCGGGCTATGTGCAGGTCATCGATTTTGACACCATCGCCGCAGCGGCGCAAAATGCCGATGTCCTTATCTTCCTCCCCTTCCAGACCGGCGAGTTCGTGGTTCCCGATGCGGATCCCATCGGCATCCATCCCCCGGAGCGCGCCACACCTGAATTGGCCCGAATCCTGCGGAGGGCCATATTGATCGGGGTGCACCGCACACCGGTTCAGGATCTGGAATATTCGATCCGCCATCTGGTGGAGATTGCCGTGAGGGCCATGTCGCCCGCGATCAACGATCCCTATACGGCCGTGGCGGTGATCCAGCGCCTGTCCGCCACGTGGCCGCAAATTTTCGCTCGGGAATTGCCGACGGGGACGGTTCAGGATGCCGACGGTACACCAAGGGTCATTTTCCCCCCGCTCAGCCATCGCAGCCTGCTGAAAGCATCGTTCAACCAGATCAGGCAAACGGCGGCGGATAAGCCCTTCGTGCTGATCCACCTGTTGAAGGCCTTCGAACAACTGGCCCACAGCACCGTCACCGCCGGACAGCGGGCAGACCTTGAGGAACAGGTCCACGCCGTCACGGAGGATGCGGAGCGTGAAGTGGCGAACAGCAAGGATCTGCGCGATGTCCGGGCGCAGGCACGCCGCGCCCTAGTTGTGCTGACGCGGTAGCGCTGATCCTAGCGCGGGCGGAAATCCGTATAAGGCGTGATCCGGCGACAATATGCGGCCATGAGGCGGGCGGTCGCTTCGAGGTCCTTCAGGCAGATCACCTCGCTGGGCGTGTGCATGTAGCGGAGCGGGACGCTCGGCAGGGCGGTGGCCGTGCCGCCACGGGCGGCCTGCAAGGCGCGGGCATCGGTGGGGGTGCCGGTCGGATGGATCCTCGGCAGCGGCTTCGGACAGAAGGTGGAACATCTCGTGGTTCGTGATCGCACCATCGATCAATGGCCGGCCCCCTGCCGATGTCGCGCCTCCCTTAGCGTGACGCGGCGGCCTCGATGTGATCCGTTGCCTGTCCCACGCAAGTCTCGACCGTGGTGCAATGGCATAGGCCGCCGTTTCGGCCCGACGAGAGCCGATTTCCTCCTGCACGGCGGCTACGGCATGGACGTTCAGATCGAGACCACACTCCTGACGCAGCATCCGCAACGCCTCCGCGATGAGGGGCATCGGCCTTGTTGTCGAAGGCGCGTCCAACCACGCGATCGCCCATCAGCGCCTGGAATTCATGCTGGAAAGTCACGACATCCCCCAGCCTCGTTCCCGTGTTCCGAACTATTTCCGGCGTTTTCTCGCACCCCCGCATTGCTACGTCGATTTCCCCAAACACGGTAGGAGCTTTCTCTGTGCCTACGCCAAAGCCGAGCAACAGCTTGTCTCAGGAAAAGGAATCCGGCGGCACGCCAAACCTGTTCCAGCCATTCCTGACATACGCTGGCGCGGATTCAGGATGAAGCCGGACGGTCCGAATGTCCCGATCTTGAAGAGGTATTCGTGGTGCAGCCGAGGTTGTTGAGCCTTGGGGTCCAAAGCGCAAGCTGCGGGGTGTTCCAACAAATGGGAAGTCAGCTTGCCATTCAGCGGGAAACGATTTTCCGGATCGTTCCGCATCCTAGGTTATGTGCAATTCTGCAGACCCATAAATCATGGCGCTTGGATCTGACATAGACGGTGTCGGGGTTCGGCGGCTACCATGATGCCTCGGGTCCAGAATTTGCATCGTCAGATCGCCATCCGCCCCGGCGGCATTCCTGCATTTTCCATGGCCTTGGAAATCGTGTCGAGATGGATACGCATCGCCGCCGAGGCAGCATCCGGATCGCGCTCGGCAATGGCGTCCACGATGGCCTGATGTTGCTTGCTGTGACGGGAGGTGAATTCCGTGACGCCAAGCCGACGATAAGTTATCTCCCATTCGCGTTGCCAGGCTGCATGCCGCCGTACGGCGGCGAGGTAGTCCAGCAGCCCCAGAAGGATCGGATTTCCCGTCACCTCGGCAATCCCCCGATGAAACGCCGCATCGAGTTGTTCGCATTCGGTACGGGATTTGGCGCACTCTCCGCGCCGGACGAGATTGGTTAGATAGGCCAGTTCCGGTGCGGTCGCCAGCCGTGCAGCCTGCGCCGCCACTGAAGGTTCGACGGTCAATCGTGCCTGCATCAACTGCAATGGGGTGGCGCTGCCTGCAAGAACGTTCTCGTGGATGGAATGGCCCAGTGGGCGTGCCCCGAAGAATGTGCCTTGTCCGACATGGCGCCAGATCTCGCCCGCTTTCTCCATCTCGACCAAAGCGCCGCGAAGCGTTTCCCGACTGCATCCCAGCCGGCGGGAAAGGTCGCGTTCCGAAGCCAACCGATCACCGGGCGCCATCCTTTCGCTGTCGAGGTTTTTGCGCAATTCGGCCAGCACCCCTGCCGTTCGTCGAGATATCATGGCATCACCTCCCTCCAGACCAATTTGCAGACCAATCCGCGTCCATGCAACATGGTCTACTTTTAGGGAACGCGGAACATGATAGAGATCGTCGTTCTTGTCATGGCAGGTCTTGGGGCAGGCGCGCTCAACGCCATCGCGGGCGGGGGCACTTTCTTGTCCTTCCCGGCGCTTGTCTGGGCAGGGGTTCCCCCTGTCATGGCCAATGCCACGGCGACCTTCGCAGCGCTTCCCGGTTATGCCGCGAGTGCCTGGGCCTATCGTCACGACATCCGGACAGACGGCCAACCCACGCTTTGGCAGATCATCGCGGTAGCGATTATCGGGGGGCTGTGCGGTGCGTTTCTTCTGCTGGTGACGCCCGAAGATCTTTTCTCCGGCGTTGTCCCCTGGCTCCTGCTGGTCGCCACCGCGGCTTTCGCGGGTGGTCCATCCCTCATGCGCCACATGGCAAGGTCCGACCGGAAGTTATCCGATACTCTGGGACTTGGCCTGTTGCTCGTCGTGGCGATCTACGGTGGGTATTTCAACGGTGGGCTCGGGATCATGCTGCTCGCCGCCCTCGGGATCATCGGCATGACGAACCTGCACCGGATGAACGGGCTGAAGAATCTGATTTCCGCCGTGCTGTCCGTGGTCTCCGTCCTCACTTACACGCTTGCCGGTCTTATCGACTGGTACGGTCTTGGCATAGTCGGGGTATCTTGTGCGATCGGCGGTTACCTCGGTGCGGCGCTTGCACGGCGGATTCGCAATGTGGCGCTGTTGCGCGCGTTCATCGTGACGGTCGGTCTGACGATGACCGTTGTCTTCTTCGCATACACATACGGTTGAAAAAGGTGCCTGTTGCTGAAGGTCCAGCATTCGGGGAAGGAGCGCGCATGATGCAGATTTTACGTTCACTTGGTCCGGCCGTGACCCATGTTTCCATAGCCGAGGCCATTCGTGCGGGTGTGGGGGCGTTGGTAGGCCTCGGATTGGCTGGATTGTTTCTTCTGTCTCCCGACGTGGACGTCGATCTGGGGCTGTATCTCGTCGCACCATTCGGTGCGACTTCCGTGCTGCTGTTCGCCGTTCCGAACAGCCCGCTTGCACAGCCCTGGTCGGCCGTCGTCGGCAACACGGTTGCGGCTTTGGTGGGCGTCGCTGTCTGCATGGTGATTGCCGATCCAGCGCTGAGAATTGCCTTGGCCGTTGCCCTTGCCATCACCGCCACCATTCTGTGCCGCGCGGTGCATCCTCCCGCCGGTGCGGTTGCCATGACGGCCGCGATGAGCCCGGCACAGATCGAGGATCTTGGTTTCTGGTTCGCACTGACACCCATTGCTGCAGGAACGATACTTCTGGTCATGCTGGCCGCGCTTTATGCGCATTTGACCGGCCGTCACTATCCTTTCCGGCAGTTCGACGATCCAGGCGTGCACAAGACCAGTGACCGGAATCCGACCGAACGGCTGGGGCTGTCAAAGAATGAACTGACGGATATCCTCGAACGATACAGTCAGTCATTCAACCTTGGCGTGGAGGATCTGGCACGTCTTATCGGTGCCGCCGAACTTCAGGCTGCAACGCATACCATCGGACCGCTCAAGGCCGAAGGCGTCATGTCCCGAAACTTGATCACGGTCGGTCCGGATGCGGGGCTGGGGGAGGTGGCGGATCTGTTCAGGCGCCACAAGTTCACGTCACTGCCCGTTGTGGGGCCGGATGCGAAGTTCCTCGGAATCGTTTTTCAGATGCACCTGATCACCCAAGCGAGAGAGGATGCGCTTCGGTTGAACAACGGATACTTCGCGGCATTGAAACGCCTTGTCGATCCCGCGAGAGAGAGACCCGTGAAGGCTGGTGACATCATGAGCGTGGCCGGCCCGCGCGCCACGACTGGCACCCCCATCGGCGCCTTGCTTCCCATGATGGCCGAAGGCGACGTCGATGCCGTTCCTGTTCTGGAACATGCGCGTGTCGTCGGTATCGTCACCCGAACCGATCTGATCGCCGCGTTGTCGCGACATGTTATTCGTTCGCGGCCGGATGCTGTTGGTGCCGACTTCATCTAGATGCCGGGGACGGATTCATGCCGATATTTACCGGACACGGATTCAAGAGATGGCGCACCCGGGATCGAAAGCGCGCTCTGGGGCAGATTTAACTTGTATGATGTATTTAAGTACATGTATTATATATTTTGGATCATCTGCACGGAGTGAGGCAATACATGCGACCGCAGGATATCAAGCAAAAGCTCGGTTCAGGGCTTCTTTCCTTCCCTGTTACCCATTTCGACGCCGAAGGGCGATTTGCGCCGGAGAGCTACAAGGCACAGGTCGAATGGTTGGCGGGCTATGATGCGCCGGTCCTGTTCGCAGCCGGCGGCACGGGGGAATTCTTTTCGCTCAAGGTTGATGAAATCGCCCCGATCGTGACTGCCGCCAAGGAAGCCGCAGGCGATACCGCCATCGTCTCCGGTTGCGGTTATGGAACCGACACAGCCATCGAGATCGCGCAGTCCGTGCAAAAGGTCGGTGCCGACGGCATCTTGCTGCTGCCCCACTACCTGATCGACGCCCCGCAGGAAGGGTTGTTCGAACATGTGAAACGCATTTGCCAGTCCATCGACATCGGCGTGATGGTTTACAACCGTGACAATGCAGTCCTGGAGGCGGATACCCTGGCGCGGCTATGCGATGAGTGCCCGAACCTCGTGGGTTTCAAGGACGGCACCGGCGACATTGGTCTGGTACGCCAGATCACGGCGAAGATGGGCGACCGATTGACCTACCTGGGCGGCATGCCGACGGCGGAGCTGTTTGCCGAAGCCTATCTTGCCGCGGGCTTCACCACCTATTCGTCCGCCGTGTTCAACTTCGTCCCCGGCCTTGCGATCGAGTTCTACAATTCGCTCCGTTCCGGCGATCGCGCGAATTGCGAACGTATCCTCAACGATTTCTTCTATCCGTTCATGGCGATACGCGGGCGCCGCAAGGGCTATGCTGTCTCTGCCGTGAAGGCCGGTGTGCGCCTTCAAGGCTTTGACGCCGGCCCCGTCCGCAGCCCGCTGTCGGATCTGACACCCGAAGAGGAAGACATGATGGACAACCTTATCGCCCCATACCGGAGACCTGCGGCGAACTGAATTCAACTGACGGACAAGCATGCGAATGAACCCGCCGGTCATCATCGGACCGGCGGGTTCATCTTGTACGTGACTGCCAATCGACGGGAAATGCTATGGGGAATACATGACAAGGCAATCCTTTACCTCGGGCGGACTTATGAAATCCGCGTTCAACCAAGGCCTGTTCTGGATGCTGCTGAGCATGCTGTCCTTTATCGCGATGTCGATTGGCTCGCGGGAAATGGCGGCAACGCTTTCCATCCGTCAGGTGCTGTTCTTCCGTGCCCTCGTTGGATTGATCGTGCTGGTCGTCGTGGCGCGGTCGCTGTTTCCGGAAGTTCGCCGCATGGAGATGGTGCCGCTGCACATCGCCAGAAACGTCGTGCATTTCACGGCCCAGTATTTCTGGACGATAGGCATCGTTCTTTTGCCGCTCGCCTCCGTCTTCGCGTTGGAGTTCACCATGCCGATCTGGGTCACGCTGTTCGCCTGGCTCATCCTGCGCGAAAAGATCAAGGGTCCGCGCATACTGGCGACGATCGGCGGCTTCATCGGCGTTCTTGTGATTGTCAGACCGGGCGTCGGCATGATGGAGCCCGCCGCAGGATTTGTCCTTCTGGCCGCAGCCGGATACGGCCTTTCCCTTATCATGGTGAAGAACCTGACGCGCCATTGTTCTGCGGGTGCAATCGTCGTCTGGATGATCCTTATCCAGCTTCCGTTGGGTTTCTTCGCCGCGCTGACGGACTGGCAGCCGGTTGAAGCAGCGGCCATCCCATGGATGCTTCTGGCGGGGATAGGCGCACTCAGTGCGCATTATTGTCAGGCTCAGGCCCTGAAAAGGCTCGAAGCTTCGGTTGTCATACCGGTCGATTTCCTTCGCGTACCGATGGCCGCCGTGGCCGGTTATTCGCTCTATGGTGAGGCGATCGACCTTTGGGTGCTTGTCGGCGGTGCGATCATCCTGCTGTCGAACTTCCAGGCCGTGATGGCCGAACGTCGGGCACAACCGGTCTGACGGCGGGCGGTCCGACGCAGGTTATCGTGACTGTTCGGACCGACAATGACATCCTGCAAAAGCGGCTGCTGACGAATGCTGCACAAGGTTCCAATCGCCCAGTCAGTGGCCGCCTTTCGACTTTGCATCGTGGGTGTGATGGCTGTCCCTCACGCCACCCCCTCCTGAAACGTCGGAGTCTGGACCATTGGTCGGCTGCCCAGGAACCGGCCCTTGCCCGGCCGTGGGATCCGGCAGATCCCCGCGTTGATGACTGCTGCCCGGTCCGCCGTGATGTCGGTCTGAAGCATCTGTTTTATCTGAATTCGACATTGTTTTACCGATCTTGCTGAAGACCCTGATTTGTCGTGTTCTGCTTGATGTTTCCCTGACGGCCTTGGCTCTTCAAATTCCGCTGATGAGGATCAGGCGCACGCGTATCTCGCGAAGCATCGCTTTCAGCAGGTTCTCCTGGTCCTTTCGTACTACGGCTCGCAGGCGGGACTGGTGGAAGTCTCTTAGACATTTGCTCCTCCTATGATTTAGGAAAACAAGTCGAGCCGGATTTCGTTCCAGAATTCCGCCGGCGGGCGCGATAAGTATAATCAGCACCGCGGCGCCAAGAATAGTACACGCGAAACGGCCTTGTCTCGCGGTCGACGCACCGGATTTCTTGCCAGACGACCTGCAGACTTATCGTCTGGCCTTATGGACAACGCGTGCCGTGCGGCCGTCGTCAGTTGCTTCGGAGTAGGCGGATAACCTGACACCTCATCATGGTCCCGATCGGGGATGCTGCGGGAACATTAAAAGATTCGCATTGCCGTCAGATCGTCACAAGGCAATTTATTAGCAAAGTTTGTCTGATGTTGGACGGAGTCATGCCGCTCAACCTGACCCTACGGTCATTGGAACTGTATGGAGCTGACATATTCCCATCAGGACTGGACGACCGGGCAAACTTTATCGCCCGAACGATTACATTCGTCTGGTTATCATTCCCTGAGTCCAATCCATCTGCGTGCTGATCGATTCCTGCCAAGTCAGGCCATTCATCATGTCAACAGTGATGACAGGCGAGCGTCCGTAATGATAAAATCGATACGGCTCGGAATTAGAACGCCGTTGACGTCTGCCAGTCATCTCGCCGTGGAAAGTTCCTGTCAATGCTTGCTTTAGGCATATCTGCGGAGCCCGCGTGCGATAGCTTGCAGAGGTGAAGAGCGCTGCAGCGTCCGCTCCCGGCGAACTGGCAGGGGGCGGGCCGTGTCCGCTGCAACCGACATGATCGCGGCAACTCGGGGAAGGTTCCTCGCGGTGCTGGATGCGCTCCCTACGTCTCTGGCACCGATATTGCGGCCGCAGCGGAGGTCAGCCGCAATACTGTTGAACGATGTGGTGGATCTTCGGGCAGCGCGGACTCCAGCACGAGATCGCCGGACAAGGGCGGTTCAGGTTTTGGAGGATCAAGATCTGATGGGGCGTACGACCCAAGCCTAAATTTGCACGGTGAAATCTTACCAGCAAAGTCGGGGGCGCTCTCGTGCCGCCCTGCAGATCGTCATGACTGCTTGCGGATATTGCTTTCGACGTCGAGAGGTAGCTTTGCCCTTGGCGTGGTATGGCAGAAGGGCGCTCGGCGTCGGGCTTGCGATGTTGACACGATGGCCGAGCTGGAAGCGTAATGTCCGTGCGCCCAGTGCGGCATCGGTTGATCTTCATGCCGAGGCGCCGAAACCGTGCCTGCGGCACATGGGGCGGCGTCTCCCACAGATCAGGTGTCTTTGCCCAGGAGGAGGGCCAGATGCTCGTAGGCTTCGTTGAGCGTGTCGAACTCCTGGTCAGTGAAGCCCGCCTGCTCGGGGCGGTCGTCGTGGCCCATGTTGGCGAGCGTAAACACGACCTGCCCGTCCTCTTCGTGGATCGCCAGCTCCCGACGCTCGTCGGCAACCGTCTGCACGGCAGCAAAGTGGACGAGGGCGGTTTCGGAGAAAGAGATGATCTTGAACTCGGGTATCATGGTGCGGAACCTTTCGGCTTGTCGTTCTTCGGGACGTCAACCGGACATACATCATGGCAAATCCGATGTCGCCCCGGTTGCGGTATTTGCTTGCTAGCGCATCATCTGGGGATTCAGAAGTCGCGCAATTTCTGCTATATTGAACTCAGAGAACGATACAAGACCGCCAATGTATCATGGTTTTAGGCCAGATCCTCCGTGCGTGACACCTCTGGTTTCGCGCCAACGTCAATCTGGGTCATCCGAGTGTAACCAGAATCTTGCTTATCGCCGAATGTAAGGCACTGACCGCCAGTGCTGAAGCCACTACGGTCTTATTGGTGTGTTCGTGAAAAGGCGTGACGGTAATAGGGCGACGTCAGGGCGGTCTATCCGATTTGCACCAGACAACGGAGGGTGACGGGCACAGCAGCCCGTACGTAGCTTTGACTCTACGCGGAAATCGATGCCAGGTCACGCGACCGGACTCGCTTGCGCAGATGCCGCCGCCGCGGCATCTGACGTTCGCGATACGGATCAGCTGCGCACGAATGCCAGCAGGTCCGCATTCAGCACATCGGCGTTGACGGTCAACATTCCGTGCGAGAAGCCGGGATAGGTCTTCAGCGAGCCGTTTTGCAGCAGCCGTATCGCCTTATGGGCGGAGGCACCGATCGGAACGATCTGATCGTCTTCGCCGTGCAGGACCAGTGTCGGGATGGTGATCGCCTTAAGATCCTCGGTCTGGTCGGTTTCTGAAAACGCCTTGATGCCGTCGTAATGCGCTTTTGCGCTGCCTGTCATCCCTTGGCGCCACCAGTTCTGGATCACGCCTTCCTGCACAGTCGCGCCATCGCGGTTGAAGCCATAGAACGGGCCCGCGGGCACATCGCGGTAGAACTGTGCACGGTTTGCCGCAAGCGCGGAACGAAAGCCGTCGAACACCTCAAGGGGCAGGCCGTCGGGGTTGGCGTCCGTCTTTACCATCAATGGCGGGACTGCCGAAACGAGGACAGCTTTGGCCGCACGGCCCGAAGGCTGACCGTGTTTCGCCACATAGCGCGCAACCTCGCCGCCACCCGTGGAATGGCCGATATGGATGACATTGCGCAGGTCCAGCGCCTCGACCACCGCAAAGGCATCGGCGGCGTAGTGGTCCATGTCATGCCCGTCGGATACCTGTGCCGAACGACCGTGCCCGCGCCGGTCATGGGCAATCACGCGGTAGCCCTGCGAAACGAAGAACAGCATCTGCGCGTCCCAATCGTCGGACGACAGCGGCCAGCCGTGGTGGAACATGATTGGCTGGGCGTCTTTCGGCCCCCAGTCCTTGTAGAAGATTTCGATGCCGTCTGCGGTGGTGATCGTAGCCATGGAGAAGTCTCCTTGATGTTGGGCCAGGGTCACGCGCGGCAGGGTCATGCACGAGTGGCCGGAGGTGCAACGTTACCTCGACTTTTTCGACCGGATGATCGAAGTCGCTGAGGATGGGTTGGATGTCGTCTTCCGCACGGGACAGGCAAAAGACTCCCGTCTGATTATGCGAACTTCAGGAACGTTCGGCTGCAGCTTCGTAGCAAGTCCGAGCTATTTTAAAGTGCACGGGCGGTCCGAAGCGACAAGCACCTTGGTCCGGCACTGCTGCTTTCATCACCGCACTCCTGTGCAGGACGGCTGGCCGCTAGCCGTCCCGTCAACCTTCCGATCACTGCCATCGTTACCGCAATAGAGCCTCTGGTTCTTAATGCGGAGGATGATCATGGCATAGCGTGCCTGCCTGTTTTTGCCGGGCGTAAATCACTGGAACGCGGCAGCCTCTTCGCCATCCGTGAGCGAGGGACATTGGGAATCGGGAAGTGACGCATTCAAGGTTGCCTGGCTATCTAGCCGCAACCTGTCACACGGAGGGTTCGGGTCTTTGTCGACCTCATCGCCGCCAATCCGGATGGATAAACAAATCGAGACGTTCCGCAGCGAATGTCGGCTACGTTCCATCCTAGCTGTGGTGCCTTGGCTGGTGGGGGCGGACTGCGTTGGAGATCAGAGCCCGAAGCCGCCGTTCAGGCCCGATCAAGGGCCTCGATGATCCGACAGTTGGAGATCGTCGTGCCGCCGTGACACCGTGCGCCGATCCGGCGCAACTCTTCCGCAAGCGCAGTCAGGTCGGCGATCTTGGCTTCAACCTCGGCCAGATGTGTCCGCGTCAGTGCGTCCACCTCGCCGCATGAGCGTTGTGTGTCAGAGGACAGTGCGGCCAGTTCCGCGATCTGCTCCAACGAGAAGCCAAGATCGCGACAGCGGCGGATGAAGCGGAGGCGGTCAAGGTGCGCCTTCCGATAGACGCGGTAGTTGGCCGGGCTGCGATCTGGAGTCGGCATCAGGCCAATGCTTTCATAATAGCGGACAGTCACGACCTTGGTGTCGGTAAGGCGCGCAAGATCCCCGATGCGAAAGATGTCGGACATGCCTTGACCCTATAGTGGCTATAGACCGTAGATATACGGGCAACCGGACCAAAAGCGAGTCGATCATGCCCTGTTGTTCTTCCGATGCCTGCGCCTCCACTGCTGGCACCTCCCTCCGTTTCCGCCGCGTGCTGTGGATCGCGCTCGCCATCAATGCGGGCATGTTCATCGCCGAGATCGCAGCAGGGATGCTGGCCGGTTCAGCAGCACTTCAGGCCGACGCGCTCGATTTCTTTGCCGATGCCGCGAACTACGCGATCAGCCTGGCCGTGCTGGGCATGACCCTTCGCTGGCGGGCTGGCGCGGCGTGGTTGAAGGGGGCGTCCATGGGAGTGTTCGGCCTGTGGGTGATGGGGACGGTGGTCTGGCACGCAGTCCACGGCTCGGTGCCGCACGCCCCTACGATGGGCGCGGTGGGCGCGCTGGCGTTGGTCATGAACCTGATCTGCCTTGTGCTCCTGACAGCTTTTCGGGACGGGGATGCGAACATGCGCTCGGTCTGGATCTGTTCACGCAACGACGTCATTGCCAATATCGCGGTATTGCTGGCAGCACTCGGGGTCTTCGGCACGGGCACGGGATGGCCTGATTTCTTGGTGGCCGCGTTGATGGCGGGCCTTGCCCTGCATGGTGCCGCTCAAATATTGCGTGATGCGACGCGCGAATGGCGCAGCGCCTCCGGACGCTGGATCATCCCGAAAGGGTGGCCAATGGAAGGCAAGACGTTGGCGGAAGCCGCAGCGCAGGAAGCATGGGAAGAGGCGGGCGTGAGAGGGACAACAAGTCCTTTGCCCGTAGGCAGCTATCGCTATTCAAAGCGAGCAGGTCAGGGTTCTGCCGTCGAAATCGATGTCACTGTGTTCTCACTGCAAGTGCTCCAGGAGCAGGATGACTATCCCGAACGCGGGCAGCGTGAGAAGATCTGGGCACCGGCTGAAGACGCCGCCGGACTCGTCAGCAATTCGAGTTTGTGCGCATTGATCAGAGCTTGTGTGTGAGTGGAGGGCGTTCGACGGCCATCCGGAAACTTGGGTGTTGATGACAGTCCTTCTTACCCCAGCCGCTCTGATGAGCTCTGGGATACGGCACCAACGATGACCGTCGCCCTACCAGTCGATTGGGCGCGTGCTGAACAAACGGTCGGGGTGGAAACCATGTGATATGCCAATGGATGAAGCGGCGCGCGGCAGCGCTCTCATGCGCGTTATGTTCCGGGTAGTCGATGGCGCTGCGAAGCCGACGATGCACATGCAGGGTCATGACGCACGAGCGGGGGTTTTCGGCGTGCGCCGCTTGGGTCGGATTCTACATTGTGCGGTTGGCTAAAGAAGTCTCGACGGCAAGGAGACGGTTCAGGTCCTTGAACGATGTCATAGTAAACCTCGCTTTTTCCAAGCGCCAAACGTGTCGGGATCGCAGAATGATCCCGACGTCATCTTTCCGGATCAACGCCGCCAGTAGCGGTCAGCGTCCACCAGATCGGCGTGAGCATCCGCGGCAGCGGCCAAGAGCTCCTTCTTCCGGCCGTGTGCCAGAAGGGTGGAGGCGTCCCGATCGTCCGCCAGCGCAAGCCGTTCCAACACCCGTGGCGCTGTCGCAAGATCGTTCAGAGCGCCGAGATGATCCTGTATTTCGGCCAAGGCCGACAGGAAGGACTTCTGCGAAGGCCGTTCACGCTTGCCGTCGAACAAAGGCCCGAAAAACTCCGCCGCATAGCGCAGCTTCTTGGCATCCTTGCGCAACTCGTGCCGCGCGTCGTCCTCGAGGTGTTGCAGGTCGCGACCGTCTTTCCTTACCTTGCGTCGGAAGCGGTTCAGCGCGTCGGCCGCGAACTCGCGCGCGGGAAGATTTCGAACGTCCAGCGTGTCCGGGTCGGTCGACCAGGCTCCTTCGGACAGCCACTCGACAAGGTCCAGCATCAAGACATGCGTCGTTCGCGAGGAGACATTCCGTTCCACGCGGTCGTATTCCGCCTCGCGCTCAACCCGAAGTCGGTCTTGGAGGGAGCCGGGCTTCGACCGCGCCAAAAGCACGTCGAGATCGCGGGCGTGGCCAAAGTCGACCGCCAAGTCCCGAAGCCGGTCACGTAGATCGCGTGCACCGTCCACGCCCAGCACCGGTCTGAAGATCGAGAAGGCCGATCGCATGCGTCGCAGCGCCACCCGGGCCTGGTGTAGTGCGACCGGGGAGCGGGCAGGAAACAGCAAATCCTCGTTCAGGCGGAACTGCCGCAGGCAGGATTGCACGATTTGCCGGAAGGCGTCGTCGGCTGTCATTTTCGCGGTCAGCGGCACTGGCTCTGCCTTGACGGCGAAGCGGATCTCACGCGACAGGAGGTATCCCCTCTCGGCTTTCGTCAGAACCCCCAGCCGTGCAGGGGCCACCTCGGTCACCCGTCGCGCGAAGGCGAATAGGGCATCGGGAGCGCCTAACTTCAGCTCGATCTCCATCTCGCAAATGGTGGATTGCCGGTCGCCGATCACCACCTGCCCGCGGTCCAATACGACCTCCAGGGTGGCGTCGCCCTCCGTAATCGTCCAAGTGCTGCGCGCCACCTCGACCGTGAAGGACGGAGCAAGCTGGCTCACCTCGGGGCCAAGCACTGCATGAACCGGTATGGCGTCGCCGAGGTCCGGAACATCACCCTCTACCGGCTTTTCCCATTCTGGACGTGCGAACAGTCCCGCCGCACTGGCTCCCGCGGTCTTTATCGTCTGGATGCGCTTTCCCTTCGCCTTCCGAATGCGAAGCGAGATTCCCGCCGCAGCCAGTGCCTGATCCGGGGTGTCGAAATAGACCGCTCGTTGTCGCACCGGCTCCGGCCTGTCCGGCAGCAGGCCCGACGCTTCGAGAAGGTCCGCGGAGGCGGTCGACATCTGCAGCTTCAGTTCGATCTCTTCCATGGTCGTCCTCACGTCGGTGTCGCACGTGCGTTGTGCCGAAACGTGGCGCTGGAATAGGGCAGGTGCATTCAACTGTAGCTAGGCTGCATGGTGTGTCCGTCCATCGCGGGGGCCAAGGCAACGAGCGACGCTGTCGGCATTTCCGGCGCTTGGGTGTGGACTCCTCTCGAAATGAATGCCTGCCGGAACAGGATCAGATCGCCTTACCAGTGCCCGAACCCATTCCGCTGCGCCACGTCTTCGGGTCAGAACAGTATGCTGAGACGCGGGGCCTGCGACCGCTTCGCGGGAAGCGCGACTTGCAGTGGGTCGGCAGATGCCATCAGAGTTCCTGCTTCATACCTTCAAGGCCGTAGATGTCGCGGCAGATCGCCTTCTGACAGGCGAGGAGTCGGGCGTTCTGGAGGCGCAGGGCGGCCGGCGGTCTGTTCCGAGGTCCAGCCCGAGGTGACGAGGTTGACGATACGACAACAAAGTTATGGGTGTCGACGCAAGTTGCGGTGGCTGGCACGGTGATCGGCCCTGCAGATCTGCGCCGCCATGGCAAAGTCGCCGCGAATCCTCAGCGTGTCTGCATCATGGATGTGGTTGCACCGGATCCCGCGTCAAATGGTGGAGCGGTGACGCTTCAGCACTCGCGACGTCGCCTCGACCGAGATCTCTGCGTATCTCCTGCGCTCGATGTTCGTTCGTTCCTCAATGACCCACCTTCAGATAGGCATTGGTGACAGCGACGCCGTTCCGAATGCAGGATGACAGCGAAGTGCGTGTTTCACTTGGGTTCAATTGCATCGAAGGCGCCAATCGAGATCCCTGTCAGCAACCAGCGGCTTCCTTCCTGAGCGAAAGTCAGGTCAAAACTGACATGCTGGGGCTGAAGCGGAAAATATCCCGTCAGACGCATCTGCTCGCGCGTTTCGGTAAGTTGAGCGTTCAGGATCACGGGTTCCGTGACAAGAACCCGGGTCAGATCGAGCTGTTCCGCCCTCAGGCGCACGAAAAGGCCTGCAAGTTTCGTAGGATCGTTTGCCGCGGCGAAGTCTGGCGCGGCATAGTCGCGAACGACGGTATAATTTCCTGTCCAGTTACCGTGATTTACAGCCGCCAGAACGTCCCTGACGAGGGCAGTGGCATAGCTGGACTCGACCGCGTCCACTTGGGCCGAAGCTGAATGTGAGGGGAGCAAAAGCGCAAAAGCAAGGGCCGCCGCATGCAGCGGCCCTTTCGGAAGTTTACCAAGCATATGTCATCCCGACACGTCCACCGACCTGATTACGATCGACACCATAACTGACGCCTGCGTCGAATTGCACGTTCTCGTTCGCGCGGAACCCCATGGAAACGGCAACGGCAGACGATCCTTCGAAATGGCCAAGCGCCGAGGACAGGGCGAAGGTGGCATCGACCGGCACGTAAGGTGCGTCCAGTGCCATTGCCATTGCGATACCTTCCTTGTTGTTCTCGATCTCCTGCGCGTTGCGATCTACCTGACTGCTCAGCGAGGACATCTGCGATCCGATGGAACGGTCCACGGCAAGGTTGCCGCTGGCGTCCGACGTCACGTATCCCACTTCGCCCGACTGCGCATCGCGGCTTGCCTGGCTTGCGATCCCAGGCGTGGTGTAAGTGTTGTCGGCATTGCCCAGAACAAATTGGTTTTCACGCGTCGCCGTCGCACCGTTGCCGATGGCCGCGGAATTGGCCCCCGAGGCGCTGGCAAGGTTCCCGAAGCTGAGCGAGCGGTCGCCCGACGCCACGGCCCCTTCACCGACCGCGGTCGACCGCACACCGGTTGCCTGCGCCAGGTGGCCAAAGGCCTGCGCCCGCTCGGCTGTCGCCATCGACTGCCAGCCGATCGCCGTAGCACCGGCACCCATCGCCACGGATTCGCCCCCGATCGCGGTGGTGGAGTTGCCGACGGCGCGGGATGTATCGCCCAAGGCCAACGCATCGGTGCCGTTCGCGATGCTTTCGTTGCCGATGGCGGTGGACAAGTCGCTTTGCGCATCTGCATTTTCGCCAATGGCGAGGGAGCGGACCCCTTGGGCCGTAGCAAGGTGCCCGATGGCCTGGGCGCGTTCGGCTGTCGCCATCGACTGCCAGCCTATCGCTGTGGTGCCGGCGCCGACTGCGACCGACTCCCCGCCAACTGCGGTGGTGGAGTTTCCGTTGGCCAACGAGGTATCGCCAATGGCTAGCGCATCGACGCCTGCCGCGACGCTTTCGTTGCCGATGGCGGTGGACAGGTCGCTTTGCGCATCCGCGTTCTCGCCAATCGCCATGGAGCGGATGCCCTGTGCCGAGGCGAGGTGTCCGAAGGCCTGTGCGCGTTCGCCCGTGGCCACGGATTGCCAGCCGATCGCCGTGGTGCCGGCCCCGTTTGCCACAGCCTCTCCCCCGATCACGGTGGAAGAGTTACCGACCGAGGAGGCTCCGGCACCGACGGCGATGGAATCCACGCCCGATGCGGAGGCTCCCGCGTCCTGCCCGCCGTCGTTGTTGCCGCCGATTGCGATGGCACCATAACCGGATGCCACGGCGTCCTCACCCGACGCGATGGACTGGTCACCGGAGGCAGTCGTTTGGTGACCCAAGGCCGTGCCGAAGGCACCCGTGGCTTCGGCCTGCCAACCGATCGCCGTGTTGCCCGGAGCGGTGGCCACGCTTTCACCACCCACTGCGGTGGTGGAATTGCCCGTCGCGATGGCCGTATCGCCAATGGCCAGGGCATCGACTCCATTGGTCGCGGCATTGCTGCCAATGGCGGTCGCGTTTGCGGTCTGCGCGTCAGATCCGACCCCGCATTCCAGCGCTGAACCTTCCAGCCCGACCGGCACGTTGCACGAGGCGGTATCGTCGGCGTGCGCGAAACTTGCGCTGCCGAGAATGGCGGCCAGTGTCAGAGCTGGGCGCAGGAGAAAGACCGTTCGGGGGGCAGGCTTCACGAGGGGCAGGTCAGTCATGATCATGTCCTTTACTGGAATCCGAGCCGGACGCGCACGCACCGACATTCCAAAGACACGCCACGAATGCACTTGGATGCATCTTGAATTTTTATTCCCGGGTATAGGTGGACGTACCCGTTCGAAAGGGACCTATGATCACTGGAACTTTTCTGGCCCGAGCGATTGTTTCGTAGACGATAGACATGATGAAAAGGAAGTGGCGGAGCATGACCATAACCATGCCCCGCCATGCATTACATCGGGGGAACGACGCCGTTCTTGCCGACAACGACGGTTTTGGTGGATAGCGCGCCGCCAGCCATCTCGGCAGGGACGAAGACCGTGGCCCCTGCGACCAGATCGGCAGGAGTGGCTTCGGCAAAGGTCACGATCGGTGTGCCTTCGGAGATGGAGATATTCTTCTGGCCGCCCTCATAGGTTACGCTGACAGAGTTGCCGTCGACGCCCTCCACCTTGTCGGCCACCGTGGCGTTGGTCATCGTGCTGCCGGGCTGAAGATCCCACGGGAAACTTGCCCCCGCAGATCCGACACGTTCGGCCGGAAAGATCAAGACCTCCAACGCGCCATCGCTTCCATCTGCGTTGGGCAAGGACGCGATGCCAACAAAGTCGCCCTCGTCGATGTCCGACAACGAGGCGGCGGCTACGCCATTGACCTTCCAGCCCTCAGCAAGGGTGATGTCAACTGTCTCGCCCTCGCGCGTTTTTACGGAAAGCGTATCGCCCTCCATCCCGGAAATCGTGCCGCGCACGCGACGCGCTTCGTCGGCCGATGCAGCACCACCGGTGACCGCCATGAGTGCCGCGATGGCCAGAATGCCCGGCCAACGTGCGAATGTGTCAAGATCCATGGATATATTTCCTGATGACGGGATGAAGCATAGAGCAAAGATAGTGCCATGCTGGATGAATGCAGTTCACGTCATGAGTATGTCTCCGGTTCGTGACTGCGGAGTTCATCCCCAATTTGTACAAGGTCAACGCGATGAACTGCGCCAAGTTTGTGGAAGCAAGATAGTTATCGACAGATCACTTCTCTTGACGGTAAGCAGATCTTACACATATTGTCTGTATAAGTTGCGCTTGCCACGGAGAGCATCATGAGCGTGCGTCTGAACCTCGTTCTCTCGGACGATTTGAACACTGAAATTGAAAAGGTCGTTTCGTCGAGCGAAACCAATAAGTCGGAGATCATCAGGAAAGCGTTGCAGCTCTTTTTGGCTGCTCAAGAAGGCAAGAAGAACGGGCTGAAGCTTGGACTTGTCGACGCGAACACCCGTCAAATGCAGACTGAGTTCATTGGTCTGTGACGAAGCCTGTTGTCGACCTGAACGCGCCGCCGGCGGGACATAGTGTCACGGCATCTGTGAAGCCGGATGAGCTGCCGGCGGAAGTGAAGGTTCGACTCTTCAAGGAAGTGGCTCTGTTCATCCTTGCGATCGTCTTTGTTGCGATCGTTGTTTGGATTTGCATCGAGGCACTGAAATCCCCCTCATCATCTGCTGATGAGAAGAAGTGGGCAATGTCAGTTATCGCGGCAGCCGCAGGCGGCGTGATTGGATATCTGGTCAGGAAGTGAAGACAGACGTCATCCGCATATCGATGATCTGTGACGTAAAATGTGGATAACGGCTTATCCGACATAGGGTATAAGAGAGGGCCGATGCAGGCCATCTAGGCAATGCCGCTCTGCAAGTTTCCCCCAATTCGGGTCAATCATGTTGGCATCGCGCAGGGTTGCGATGAGGACGTCATCGTAATCGATATGGAGCCGACGAAGACGCCTGAAGAGGGACTGAAGCTGGAGTTCGGACGCTACAAGGCTGAAGCCAGCGGCCGCTACATCGTGATGGCACCGCTTCTGTTCACGGCCGCCATGGTGATCATCGCTGGTGTGAACGTCAGCGCTTGATCCTTTTTGGGGTGGCGGGGGTATTCTCCGGCGCCTTTTTTGCAGCGTGTTGAACTCATTTTCAAACAGGTATTCTACCCGAGGCGTCTCAGCCCGCGCTAGAACTCTTTGGTGATCGGCGGATCAAGTCGCGCTCCCAATCTATAGCATTTAACAAGATTGATAAGCCGTATTATGTTATATTATAACGCTCTATGGCAGGGTTTGTCACTTTGAGCCCGAAGCAGTCATTGCATCGTTCACCAGCAATCATGATAATGTTGGCCTGCGGAGGGTTCATGCGAACGAAGACGATCATCCGGACCTGCGAGATCAGCGACTATCCCGCCCTCAGAGCCTTTGACGAGTTCATGGGAGATCGCCGGATCGACATGCAGCAGGGCAACCTCCTGGTCACCACGCTGGACGATGTGGTGGCCGGATACGCCAAGGTCGCACCTTCTGAATTCATGGGCTGGCCCCTTCTCTCCATTGTGTGCGTGTCACCTCTCCACCGGCGACAAGGCATCGGCCGTGATCTGGTTGAAGGCGCGAAGTCGGCCGCGCAGTGGCTGCGCCTTTACAGCTCCACCGAGGCCTCCAACGTCGCATGCTGATCTTGCTGAAAACCTGCGGCTCGCGCGAAATTGGCTTCACGGACGACCTGAACATGTCGGGTGAAAGGGAAATCCTGTTCAGGCTCAAGTGAAGGGAAGAGCCCGAAGCGGACAGCCGCGCGTTCTAGGTCTACCGGCAGATCGCAAATCTGAACACATCATTCAGGTATGCTCGATCATGAATGCGGAAGTGCGTGGTTCCGACTCTTTCAAAGCCCTGTTTCAGATAAAATGCTATGGCTGGGGCATTTTTGGAATTGGTTGTCAGCCAGACTGATGGTGCATCTGTGCTCCGTGCGTAGCTCAGCCCTTGCTCCAGTAGCTCCCTTCCCAAACCTCTGCCGTGATGGCGCGGCTGAATGTAAAGGGTTGATACCTCAATGGTGGAGCAGCCTGCAACGGGGGCTGCCTTGTCATGGCTAATGCGGATGAACCCATCAAGGCCATCTTCGTTTTCTGACACGATTACATGTTCGTTAGGATCTTCTAGGTCATGTTGACAAATGCCGGAGCCATAGCTTGATGCATGCGATATCGATAAAGCCGAGGAAGCTATCTGCGGTCTTGTCGTAACGTGTGGCGAGGCGACGGCTGTTCTTGAGCTTATTGAAA
>Ga0265797_10000139_pt1 | contig 140372 bp, 131 predicted proteins | sample P2T30metagenome_FD_192433 | JGI IMG/M metagenome (GOLD analysis project Ga0265797, IMG submission 192433) | Plant litter microbial communities from East Loma Ridge, Irvine, California - P2 T30 | ecosystem: Environmental > Terrestrial > Plant litter > Unclassified | place: USA: California...
GACCGCGGCGAATTTCATCGCGTAGTCGAAGTCCGGGCACAGACAGCCGACGGTACGGAAGAACAGCGTCATGGCAAGGTACCCGGAGACGATCAGTAGATAGAACGTGAAGAAAGCTCCAGCGTCGAGTACCAGACCGCACATGAAGTAAACCATGATGGAAAAGAGCAAGATTTGCGCAGCTGCAAACGCAGTATCGACGGCGATTTGAGCGATCCACAATGCAGAGGGTCGATGGAAAGCATAAGCCCGATGTTTGTTGATGATGGGTCGTCCCAACATAGTACTAGCGAGCTCGCCGAAGGCCTTATCAATTAGCTTATAGAGGAAGAGAAAGATAGTAAGATTAGTACTACTAACCTGGAATGCGTTGAAAAGCAGGGAAATGAAGAGTAGCCCTCCTCTCGTGAAAGCTCCTGCCGACGTCTGAGGGAGTTGTAGCCATACAGTACCCAGAATGATTGCGATTAGAACGGATGTGCCCCATGACACGACAAGTGAGAAGCGATCCTGCCATTTGAGAATGAATTGTCTCTGCATGAGAGCCCAGACTTGCAGGTGGAATGGAATGGAGTAAACCGACTTCTTAGGCGCGTGGCGTTTGCCTTGGATGACGGCAGTCTTGAAGTCCTCAAAGACATGCTGTTCCTCTTTGACGACCTCACGATATTGGGCCATGTCAGCGTCGAGACGGGCGGCGTATTCAGATTTGTTGAAGGCGTCAGCGAGTGCGCTGGGAGAAGACGGTACGTTGCTAGCATCTCTGCCGGGCGCATATTCTCTTTCCCAACGATCCGTGCAGCCAGTAAGATAATCCGGAGTGGTCTGTCTGGGCTTTTCCATGAAACCCAAGCCTTCAAAGTAAGCCCTGGCTTCGTTCGCAGGACCGAAGAACACCTGGCGACCCTCATCGATGACCATTACTTTATCGAACTGAGAGTAAATGTTCTCCGAAGCCTGGTATAAAGAGACAAAAGTAGTCTGATGGTAAATGTTTGTGAGGACGCGAAGGGATTTCGCATAATCCAGCGCAGTCGAGGCGTCTAGACCTCGCGTCGAGTTATCGTGAGAACAAACAGCAGCGCCGGTGACCATCATCTCAGCAATAGAGACACGCTTGCGCTCACCACCCGAAATACCGCGGACGAAGGGGTTACCAACGATCGTGTTCTTCGTGTGTTCGATATTGAACATGCGGAGCAGCATATCGATAACTTTCTCCTTGAACTCGTTCTTAGAGACACCTCCGGGTCGGCTTCCGGGCACTTTTGTGTCGAGTGCGAATCCGAGTGCTGTTGGATGTGTTAGCTTGAGTTAGGGCATCGGTTTTTCGGAGGTGCCACTCACTCTGGCCAACGGTTAGTGTTGGGTGATGGATGTCATCTTCCTGGCAGTAGGTTGCTTCGCCTCGATACCTTTTCTCAAATTCGTCGCTCGTGAAAGGTCCATACGTGACCTCGCCGTCGATACCAGTATAACCAAAGCGCTGGTTGGCGATAACTTTGAGGAAAGTGGTACATCCGGATCCAGGACGTCCGAGAACCAGTACCATCTCGCCAGGCTTGACGACGCCACGGAAGTCCTGCAGGATATTCACCTCTTTGCCCTTTTTCCCACGTCCAAACAGGGACATCAAAGTGCCAGGGACGTTGACAAAATTGATGAAAGCGTCCGGGAAGGTAGGCTGGTAGTTCTTGATTCCGCCAACGCCCTTGACGGTCAGTTTGTCGAATACCACCCCTATTTTCTTGCCTTTAATTCCACTGTCCTCTTCCAGCTGTTTGTTGCCTCTCAAAGTGTCCTCCAGATCAAACGGCTCGTCCTCCTCGCTCGAGCCAGAGGAAACGGCCTTCTCCACATCTTGCGTTCCTTTCGTCGCACTCTGCCGCCGGGTCTGTTGTCTCGAAATGCGCTGGCTCTGGCGCGAGAATTCGCGCTGGAGTTCGGCAAACTCGGACTCGGCGCCCTTCACGTCCACTCCAGTATGCCTCCGCTCCGGCTGCATGGGGATGGATTGTGGTCTGGCATCTTTTTCGACATCGGCTAGGTTGTCGGGCGTTCGTCTGCCCGTCTCGTGATCCGCGGCATGGGTGGGCTCGGTAAGATCGCCGGCGAGGGTTGGTTTTGCCCCAGTTCGGTCCTCGGGGTGGTTCAAGTTCAGTGCGTCCTGCACTTTCTCCTCTGCTTTCTCCATGTCTGTCGAGGTGTTTCGAGTGTATGTTGGGTTCGGCGCGTCGACTTTCGGTGGCAATGTGGTTTCCAGTGGGTTGAAGGTTTCGTATTATAACGACTTTGCAGTATCAACTGCAGGCCAGAGGGATAATTGTGTGAATCAACAAGGATCTCGACCCCGAAGCATTCCACACCCTCTAAGGCTCTAAGTCTTCGAACAGCCTATAGCATGTAACAAGAAACAAGCTGCGAAAAGAAAAGTCAAAGCATCGAAGAAGCAAGAACAGGAAGCTTCCTTCAGGAATGAAAAGATATAAAGTGTAGGGGAAAAGAGAGACCCGGCGGCGACAGCGGCGGCGGCGAAATAATATTGGCCTACCCTGATGCTGGCTGCCTGCCTACGATCAACAATACAGTAGTCACCAAACTAACCTAGTAATTAAACGAGTTCCTTCTTCGGCCTATGACTCGGGCGGCGGCGGCGGCGGCCAAACCTTGCATATGAAGAAACAAGACGACACCGCAGTTAGGACACAGCAGGGCGAACAAATGTCCCGCGCTCCGGTGTCGCCGTTTCCATTGGGCTGTTAGGCGAAAAAGATCGCAGGCCTTGCCGCGCCGGAACGCGCTTCTTCGCAGCATCCGAGCGGTGTCGTAAAACGGCAGCGCCGTTGTTGTTATCTCCGTACCTATGTGGCATGCCATTCTGTTTCGTGCCGAAAGGGGGGATGGTATCAAGGGTGAAGTAGGGCAGACTAGACCAAAGTGGTGCTAATTACTGTGGGTTGAGGTTGGGGAAGAAAGAGGAGATGATGTGAGAGAAAATAAGGGCCCTTCCTTCTTGGGCATGGGCATCCGCTCGTCCCTCATCTTCACGTGTTTCTTCTCCCTCTCGACAATCCATGATATTATTGCTGCCTTGTACGCCTAGGTACCCCGCGCCCGGGCTAACTAAATCTCTAGCGCTGAACTGATGCAATTGCTAGTCGATGGGATTAGGAGGCTTCTTTTCTTTGTCGTGGTTGTACAGTGATCCACCGAGTCGTTGGGTTCCTTGCGAGTGCCAGGTGGACTGGACAGTGCACTACTGTCCTTGGCATACCTTACTCATCTTAAAATTGATAAGATAAAATCACCAACCTTGTCGTGCTTGTCCTCTCTCTCGCTAAGCCTTTCCCACCAAAACTTCGGCGGATGCGATATTATACTTCCTACTACAATTACGCCTCGGGAGGATCATCAGTAGGTACATATGTGGACTAAGAACGGGCACGTCATGACCCAGGTGGCTTGGTCACACGAACGGCGTGTCGAAGGTTAAATCAACACTCGAGTACTCATAATGATGGCATCGTCGAGTTGGCAAGGCGTGCGATGCGTCGGGCTTCCCAAGTACATAAAAGACATACATGTATCGTTTGATTCTCCCGCCGCAAGTGCCGACAGGCAACAGTACGCGCAAGCAAAGTCACAAGCGGCCCTGCTCTCAATCATCTTGGCTCCATCGTGATTACTCATTCTTGCACATCCTGTGTAATAACAGGACTAACAATATTGCTATTCACATAATTTGATTCATCCTTATCTGCCACCCCGGAACTGCAAGTCGCGCTTTCCGCTTTCCTCGTCTGCACGCGCGAGTCAGCAACCTGTCAGAGATATAGAGGCGCGTCGCATCCATGTCCGCATACCCTGAACGACAGGTCCGGTCCGGCGCTTATACATGCAGATGCTCGCATATAGCTTACAAATGCGCGTTGCATGAGGGAGTCGGTGTGCCAATTTCGTGTGACGGTGTTCGGAGTTGCATTTCTCTGGTTGGTCGGAGTATCCTCTTGGCCTGACTTCGTCTCCAGACTGTTGGTGCTGTCGAATTGGCCCTCAGGCCGTCGGAGTTAATGAAATGTTCAGTCATGGCGGTCGTACAGTTGTTCCGTTCCCCATGCTTGCATTCGAGGGCTGTACTCTGCATTTCTTTCGCTGCCGTCATTGCACGCTCGTTGCGCACACACGATCCAGCGATTCTTCCAAAATAACCTCAATCATCGCTTGCCGATTTCAAGGATATTGCCCTTGGCGATCGGCCTGGACTTTCTCGTCGACGTAGCTTTGCTGTTGTTGGTAATCCATCTCTCCACGACGTCCGGCACGTTCGAGCCAGCGCTCTGCGGAATCCAGCGTGGCCTTGACGACGTGGCTGACTTGGCTCATCATGTCCAAGCCTTCCGTTGCGAATGCGACCATCCGGTGGGCGCCGCGGCTGGTCTCACTTTCGCCAGTCTGGTTTGCAGATACGAGTCGCCAGCGTTGAGGAAGTGACATCAGCTGGTTGGTGACAAAGTGGCGTGCATTGTCAGGCAGCGCACCACCGGCAGAGCTCGAGACGTAGTTTGTCACTTGTTTGAGCGTGGTCCAGATGTCGTCCGAGTGCCTTTTGATGATGTCCGCAAGTCGGCGAGCAGCTTCATCGTGATCTGGCGTTTTGGGACGTTGGCCTTCCTCCATGGATTTCTCGTTATTCTTGTGCCAAGAATCGCGGGCTTCGTCGTATTGTTCAAGCACCATCTTCAGGGCATCGCTGACGGTGGCGATGTGAACGGTGGCTTGGCTCAAGAACTGTAAGCAGTACTGTAAGCTTCGCCTGGAGGTTACACTAAGAGCCACTCCCAGACCAGATGTCATGACAAACATCTGACCCGCCACCTGCGACGACCAGCTACGGTTATGAGGCGGCCGTTGCTGTGATCGATCGAGTGCTGCTGGGCTGTACTCCTCACGGTAAGATGGTGGCTTGCTGGGCCGGTATGGCGGGAGATTCTCTGCCGAATCGCGTCTAACGTCTCCGGAGTCGATGTCCATGCCGTCTCCATCTCCCTTCTCGACATCGCGTGGCCTCCGTTCATCAAGATATCTCCTTAACCCACCCTCAACACCGGTGTATCTGCCGACGGAGCCCACTGTGTTCACCATTGGGGTGGCGATGTTTCTCTCGACCAAGTTCGCACCATACTGTACAAAACGAGGTGAGTAATGTTTTGTGGTGTTGTAAACAAACATGGAGCTGTTGATCGACGCATTCATCGTGCCGCCTACCCATGGATGCTTGCTTGCAAACAGCTGGAGCAAGGGCTCGGTCTCAAGTTCATTTTCACGCACGGAATTGTGCATGCCGCTGTTAGTTCGAGGTGATACTGCCTGGCTTGGCGCGTGTTTGGGAGAGCGCACAAAGTCTGGCCTGGTCAGCGGCATATCATGCCATGATTGATGCATAGCATCTTACCTGGGTTGCCGAGTCCGGAGAGTGCTTCTGCAGCCAAACGCACGTCCGGGTCCTCCATCGATACAATACTCTTCGTCCTCCTGCCTCTTTCCTCATAGCTTCCAGCTTCTGATGGGCTAGCCATTGCCACGTCCATGCTCCTTCGGGTACCATTCACATATCCAGCGTTGTTACCAATGTCGATTGGTGGAAGGCTCCTCGACGACATTGGAGAACATCTTGACGCGAATGCGGCCTCTGCAGATGCTTGCGCACTGGCCTCGAATTGGGGTGATAGGACGGTGCGCAGGTCTGGGAGAGTGATATCGCAGGCTTGTTTGTGGTTTGTCAAGTCATGCTGAGGGACTTGTGGGAATGCCAGTTCGGTCGGATCATGGCTAGTATGCTGCTGGGCAGGCGAGCGCGAACGCTGTTGTAGGTCTTCCATGTGCGGCTATGACGCTCTGTCTGGCTGAGCGGCCAAAACTTCCAGATTGCAGCAGGGCGGGTGTTGATGCGAAGTCGACAAAGTGGCGGTACATGGATATGACAAGTCCTTGTCTGACGTCCGATTTTCGAGATGAGAGGAGGCAGCAGGTTGTGGGCGTGGTGTGCCGCACGGGACGATTATCTCACGGTGAGGAGTCGGGCTTTCGAGGCGCCTCTGTCACATGCTTCGGCTGGCGACTGCGCGGATTGGCAAAACACCAGCCTGCTCGGCCTCTGATTGGCTGTCCATGGATCCGGGCACAGGATTTCGGCACGTGAAGGTCGAATTGTTCTGGTTTGCTGCTGCTGCTGCCATGTGCTCTTCTCCATTCTTCTGCCCGTTTCCGGCCATGTTTGTGATGCCAGCGCTTTGGGCGTGCTACATCTCGTCTCGTATGCTTTCACAGCATCCGAAACCGTGCGACACGTCGACATACTAATCGTATGCAGGCTATTCCTTCCAGCGGTCACAAGATAGGAATTCCAATGGTGCGCACGTTGGATCTGCGCCCTGTATCAGAGCCTACTGGCTCGTCTGCGCGCATGCAGGACGCCAATGCAAGACGTCGGTACCTGCGATATGATTGAGGCCACGTATCATGGCAATTCGAGCGTTCCATGCATCGTGATTGTTGGATCTTTGTCTTTGAAAGCCAGGTGGCCAGCATGTGAGAATTGGAAATGATGGACGTGCGTGTTGAACTGTCGCCGGCTGTCTTGTGATGTTCATGACACCGAGGCAGAGGTAGAGGCAGGAGACAGACTGTGCACACGGCAAGTAACAGGACGGGTGTAGCTGACTTCAGTACATGTGAAAGGTGTGAGCGCGAGCACAAGAACGATGTGGCATTCTTGCGTTGACCATGCACTCGTTTGTGGTAGGCTTTGAAGATTTGGAGACTGGAAAAGAACGCATGCTGCAGGCGTCCATGTTGCTGCCGAACACTGCGTCCACAAAACGCGCCCAACTCGCATCTTCTACCTTGCAATGCTTTTGAGCACTACCTCATTAGGTAGACGATGCGCATGCTAGAAGTTTACCCACTGATAGATGTTTGCGAGATGAGAGTTGTCGTGACCGAGATGTTTGCAGGGTTAGGGTTGGGGTTGTCTTTGACTATCAACATTTTTCCCGACTGCATTTCCTCTCGGGGAACGACAGACTGGGACACATTTGCACGGCATTGACGATAGTTCGTCTCGATTAATTCGTGCCGTTTGAAAGGAGCAGCATAAATTGTTCCGTCGTCTACACGTCTACACCTATACGCACGTAAGGAACGTCGGCAAGAACACTGAGTGGCCAGATCGTTTAGCAGCATCAAGTCAAAGATGACGAATGCCATGCCACCAAGGTAATATTCGCTTGGATGAGCAAGATCGAATCTCCACGATTTGATGAGCTTTGACTGGACAAATAGCAGTAACCACTCGTCTACTCCAAGATTGATCTCCCAACATTACTCGGCTCAGCAGCGCGCCGAGCCGGCATGTGAGTCCGTTGTAGAGCCTTATAGCCAGCAGGCCAATGGAAGCGCGTGAGAAAATGTTTCGCGTGTCCTGTCAAATCTCCGCCGAGGGTGCTAGTAACATTGGAGAGCCCCTTTCACTCCACCACTCGCCCAGGTGTTGTCAAAACTCCCCACGTGTCCTCGCCCTTCTTCTGAAGTTGCTTTCTTCTCTTTACGTCCAGTCGCTCCTTGAAGACTCGACCGACTTGAAAGACGACTCCTGCACAAGAGGGCTGTGCAAGACTGGCCGAGGCCACCTCACGCGACACTTGAATACTTCATCCGCCGCTTCCCGCTGGCTTGAATTTGACCCTCAACAACAAACACTCTTTTGGTCGCTTCGTACACCCTCCTCAGACGACACTCCCACCGCACATTTGCCAACATGTCTGCCCTCGCCGATTTCGAGGTCGGTATGCCGACTCTCGACCGTCCCTTTGGCGTCACCCTCTGGCCCGTCTTCTCTGCCGCCTGGGAGAAGATGTTTGGCTACCCGGCCGAGAAGTTCCAATTCGTCCCCGGCGAGACCATCATGTCGACGCACAAAGAGACGATCATTGCGCTCATTGCATACTACACCATCATTCTGGGAGGCCGTGAGCTCATGAGGAGCCGCGCAGCTTTCAGCTTGAACGGTCCCTTCAAGGTCCACAACCTATACCTGACCATCATCAGCGGTGGTCTTTTGGCTCTCTTCATTGAGCAGCTGCTCCCTACGCTCGTCAGGAACGGTGTCTTCTACGCCATTTGCGACCTCAACGGTGGCTGGACCGACAAGTTGGTCCTGCTTTACTACGTAAGTGCCGCAAACATAGCATTCGACGAGGAAAACCGCTAACATCAATCTCCCAGCTCAACTACCTGACCAAGTACCTCGAATTGATTGACACCGTCTTCCTCGTCCTCAAGAAGAAGCCGCTCACCTTCTTGCACACCTACCATCACGGTGCCACCGCTCTTCTCTGCTACACCCAGCTCCTCGGCAACACCGCTGTTTCCTGGGTTGTCATCACACTCAACCTCACCGTCCACGTCGTCATGTACTGGTACTACTTCCAGGCCGCCCGTGGCATCCGCATCTGGTGGAAGAAGTACATCACCATCCTGCAGATCACCCAGTTCATTATCGACTTGGGCTTCGTCTACTTTGCCTCCTACACCTACTTCTCCGCCCGCTACTTCGCCTGGCTCCCGACCGCCGGCATTTGCGCCGGCGAGGAGTTTGCTGCGTTCGCTGGTATGGGCATCTTGTCCAGTTACCTGGTCCTGTTCATTGGATTCTACATCTCCACCTACAAGAAGCCCGTTAAGAAGGGCCGCGGCCGCGCTGCCAGTGCCCTGGTCGAGATGAAGGATGAGCCCCTCCCCACCGCCAAGCAGGTTCAGAGGAGACTCAGCGGTGGCCAGGCTACTCTGGCCACTGGCAAGGAGAACGGCTCGCCCGCCACTAACGGCAGGGCCACCCGCTCTCGCAAGGCTTAGACGGCTAGTGAAAGTCAGGATCATGCTGTCTTAAGAGTGGAAGGTGAAGATGGCACTCCAGACAATGAGAATGAATATTGGACCGGTGCTCTCGAGAATCGGCCCCAAATAAAGCATCAAGAGAAGGTAGCGAAGAGGGAGCGGGACTGTTGACACGGAGGTCACCTTGAAGGTGGACCGGACACAGAGAAGCATTGCCTCGCATACGGCCTGCTTAGGCTTATATGCCTGCATTTTATGGCGTAGCATTTGATTGAGAAGCGGCTGCTTTGCACGCTGCATTGCGGAGTTCTCGGGATTGATTGGCGGCGAAACGACTTGGGTCGGGGAAAAAGGCCGTCGTCGCAAACAGGATTGGCGATGGCTGGTGTACGATATATGTACTGCAAAGATAAAGATAATACAACGAAAGACCAACACACAACCGCCCTTCCGCACGATAGAACATGACATGCGCTTTTCATTCTTGCAAGGTCCCGTGGGCAAAGCGACTCTATTGTTTTAACTTGGGAGTATCGCATCTTCCAGGGCTGGCATCGAGTTACTACAGTATGTATCCAACATATGCTTCGAGACAAACTGACACCCAGCCAATGTGCATCCTTCGCGATGCGATATTTCGTTTCACCGAGAGAGACAGGTTCGATTCGCCGTTCGCCCCGCCCGAGACAGTCAGCCAGCCAGCCAGCCTCGCCAGCCACTCGCTTCACCTCTGCATTAGCACTGATCACAGCAGTAATGAAGAGTCTTCCATCATGTCGCATCGCTCAAGCCTTTCTTCACGAGAAGATACGCATGACAGCAATTTACAGCGAATCGACAAGAACGCCAACCACGAGCTCGTGTTCCGCGTGGCAAAGCCTAGACCGACGACCGTCGGAAAGCTCTTCTTTTGAGAAACTGCTCTTTCGATACACGGATACACTGGACCTGCAAACAGAGTTCAGGCAGTAAAGGGTAGAAACGCCGCGAAGACTGCTATACACTCGCTACCGATGGACGCAGAGCAGCGCTGGCCACGAGGCCTCCTGCGTGACCTCGACGGGTTATCGGTCGATCGCCATGACGCCTCTGATTCTGGAAGACGTTCTTACTCGCGTCCACGGGTGTATAGACCAAGAGCGCCACACAAAATCAACAGCAAGGACAGCAACAACAATCGAAACAGGAGATCAGACCAACCTAGCAGACCGAGCAATGACCGCAGACCACACAGTAACCACAGCACAAAGGCCAATCTAGGACATAAGCACGACGAGAAAGGAGAAGAGAAAGAAGAATTGGGCTCTCACATTTTCCACACCAAAAAATCTCTCATCCTCTGCTTCGACGGCACGGGCAACAAATTCCAGGGCTCCGCCGGCGACAGCAACATCCTGAAGATTTACAGCATGCTCGACAAGGAAGACCCGCACTTGTATCGCTACTACCAACCGGGTATCGGAACGTATGTAGAGTCGAGTTCCATGTCGAAGAAGTCTCGTGTTGGCAGGATCAAGTCTTGGTATACGAAGGCTAAGGATCAGGCTGTTGGGACGAGTTTCGGCGAGCATGTCATGGCGGGCTATAAGTTCTTGATGCGCTATTACACAGCTGGTGATGATATCTACTTCTTTGGGTAAGTTGTCTTCTTCCGTTTGGAGAATTTCGAGGAGATCTAGAGAGAGGCTGACAACATTTCAGTATGTGCAGGTTCACTTGAGTATCAAAATCGGATCACATTGATCGCATTGTATATGGATCTCCTAACAGTGAACCGCAGGTTTCAGCCGTGGTGCTTACACTGCCCGATTCCTCGCGCAAATGGTACGATGGTCACTCATACGCAGAATATACTGTCATCCCACTGCCTAAGAACCGACGCTGACCCTGATAGCTCGACTACATCGGACTCCTCAGCACTGGCAACGAAGAAATGCTCCGGTTCGCATGGAAGACTTTCTCCCGCTGGCAAATGCGCACGGAATCGTCGAGCAAAGAGAAAGAAGAAAAGCACGAGACTTTCAGATACATGGAGCAGTTTCGCGAGACTTTCTCCAGACCCATCGACCCCATCCGTTTCGTCGGCCTGTTCGACTGCGTTAACAGGTGAGTCAACCATGTTTCATGCACACATTCTCTATGCTGAGAGTACTGACTTGATCCAACCATCCAGCGTACCTCAGTTTGAAGCGGCATGGATGAAACGCTCTCGCTTCCCATACACAGCCACCATGTCCGCAGATGTCATCCGCCACGCCGTCTCCATCGACGAGCGCAGGGCAAAGTTCAGGCAAGATCTCATCTCACAGGCTCCCCCCAAGAATGCGAGACACCACCATCTTGACGAGTACATGCAATGGATGCATCTGGACGGGCTACGCCGCAAGGAAGAAGGCAAAGAAGAGGACCCATCGCAGCGTCCAGAAATCCACCGCAACTCGTCCTCACAGCAGGCGCGTTTCCGACCTCGCAAGCCCCAACAACACCAACAGCACCGCCAACAATCCCAGCCGCACCAACAGCGACAACACCACCACCAAAACCGTAACTCCAGACTAGTCAGTTCCGCCGCCTCGCGCAACTCCACAGACTCCGCCACACCCGTCCGCGAAGTCTTCGACGACGGCTACGGCAAACCTCGCCCCCGTCACCGCCAACGCCAGCGCCGGGAAGACGAGCAAGACATCTCCGAAGTGTGGTTCGCAGGCGAGCACGCGGACATAGGCGGCGGCTGGTGGCTGCTCGAGGACGAGACCCGCCCCGCCAGCGACCTGCCGTTGATCTGGATGCTGCGCGAAGCAATGCGGGTCGGGATGCCGATTGACGAAGCCAAGTTGGCGAGAGCGCAATACCACGCCGGCGAGCTGCTTGCGAATAAAGAAGGCGAGGATGAGACCTACCGCTTGGACGCCGGAGAAGACGACGACGACGACATGGACAACGAGGCCAAATTCGAGCTCTCGCACGGCTCCTCGCCATCATCGAGAAAGACGACAACGAAAACGAAACCCTCCCCACTCCATCACCTCGCCACGCAGACCCGCCTCCACGACTCCCTCTCCCTCTCCGGCGGCCTGCCCTGGGCCTCCGTCATAACCTGGCAAATAATGGAGCACCTGCCCTTCCGCCGCATGGACCTGCAAAGCGACGGAACCTGGAAACCCATCAGCTGGCCACTGCCGCGCGGCGAGACGCGCGATATGCCCGACGATGCGCAGATCCACGGCTCGGTGATAGCGCGCATGAGAGCCGATCCGAGTTATCGGCCCGGGAACCTCATTCTGGGCGGAGGGGGAAGAGGCGTTAGGAGGGCGCCAGCGGGCGCGGGAATTGGGGAGTGGGTTCCTGCTGGGGGCGGGGAGAGGGGGTGTTTGGTTGGGGAGGTGTATGTTAGGAGGAAGAGGAGGACTACTGGGTGAGTGAGATTGTTGGGGAGGGAGGAAGGGATGCAAGGGTTTGAAGGTTGACTATGGTAGGATGTGCTTGTTGAATGGCTCGTTTCCCTTTCATGAACGGGGGTTTTCGGTATATTAGCAAGATCGAAGATGATCAGGAACGAGCTCACGTACAAGTGTTGACAACAGACTTAACACCGTCCCTACCTGAATGCCGGTTCACTACTCACCACGAACATGCATAAGTGCGGAAAACAGCAGAACCGCTCGAGACAAAGCGAGAAAACATCAGGAAATTCTCCTTCCATGCAAGTAGCATTTCTCATCATGCAGATCATGTTAAAATGCAACAAAACCGCTAAGAAACATCAAAAGAAACAAAACAGCTCCCCCAGTCGTCATCATTATCCAGATGTGTCAATAAAGGAAATAGCTCAGATCTAAAGCCCGCTCACTTCATGTCATACCACCACGCCATACCAAATGTCCGATCAAAGCCTGCCGCCACCATCACCAACAGGAGTCGTTCGTTCGTAAAACAAAATATACGCCTCCCGGTTTTGCAAGCCCACGGGCTCGATGTCCCTGACGATAGTATCGTTGTACTTGCGCCACACCTTCTTCATCCTGTCGCGGACGGCAGTAGTGTAGTGGCCCCGACCCAAATCGTCTCCGATGTGCTGCAAGACCGCGTACGCGTCGTAGATGTACGGCGGCGTCATGGCAGCGTCGAAGGCCCTTTCTGTGTGCACCGCGAGCTGTGCGATGGCCTGCTGGTCGGCGGCGTTTGGGGGCGGGAGAGTGTAGGGCGACATGTCAAGGCCGCGCAGGGGAAAGTCGATGACGGTGTGGACCTTGCGGGCGTCGCGGCCGTAGTCGTCCTTGCGGAAGCGTTTGAGGTGAACGATGAGGTACTGAGGCAGGCGCGTGAAAGTGATTTTCTTGGTGGCTTCGCGGGTAACATTGCAGTGGGGGCACTTCCAGCTCTCTTCGCCGCGCAAGCCCTCGTCGCGGCAGAATTGGGCGAGACACTGGTCGAGAGTGGCCGATCCGCTGTGCGGGATCTCGACGCTAATGCTGGAGAAGAACTCCCAGGTTGTGCTGACAAAGTTGCATGTCTTGCAACGGAGTCGGGACATTGTTTGACCACCAAAGAAATCGTAGATAGGAGAACTCTCACGGTGGCTGTGACGTTGCCACTCGCGTTTGGACGCGAGGTATTTTGGAAGGCTTTCCCGAAATTTTTCCTGCTGAGGAGTGAGGTTCTGGAGGATGGTGCGGTTGAAGTTGGCATTGAGATCTTCATGCAGTGTTTCGACCATGAATTCTAGGAACTGCTTCGCGTCTTGTTGCTCGTTACTCTTCCAGTCACCATTCAAACGGCCGCAGAAGTTTCGGAAGGTTGTGGGCTTGATGCTTGCGACGTCACCTTTCCATAAGCTTCGGATCAGATTGCTGTAAAGCTCAGGCATGACGCCTTTGCTGCCCTTCCAATTGCGCTGTACCGCCCGCTTGAACTCATCGCTCAGGAACAAAATGCTGAGGGGCGTTGTCGCAGACAGCGCTTGGATCGTGGAATTCATGTAGCACGTACTACCAAAGTTCATCAGGCCAGTTCTGGGCAGTGCCATGGTCGACGATCGAAGCTTTGGCGGCACATATGGCAAAAGCCCGTCTGATCTTCCCGCAAGGCTACTTTGGGAAGCTGCTCTTTCGCTGACACCGGTGTAGCTCATTCGTGGCGCTGCCGGTGCTGGCCTTGTCGGTGCTTGAGCAAATTGCGATGGCGGTGGCGCGGCAGGATAGTCAGGTATCTTAGCAGGGGGAGCAGGGGGCCTTCTCGATGGCATCTGAGATCCCATGAAGCCTGGCTGGCTGTCAATGGTACTGGCGTCTGGATAACGTTGGTTGAAGTCATCGATCGCAGCCCGGCTAAGCCGTTCACGCTCTGCATCCTCTTGATCTTCCTCGTCGTCTTCGGGAAGAGGTTGCTGGGGAACATTGACGCTTTCTTGTCTTGCTCGAGCCAACCAGGCTTGCTCTTCGTCTTGGTCAAGTGGAGCAAAGTCCTGCACGCGTCGTTTTGGCAGGCGGAACTGACTTCCACCCGAAGTGGCCATAGGCCGGCGCGAGATTGGCCGCCCGGCTTTAGCTCTGGCGAGAGTGGACGAGGTTGCGAGGGCCTGCTGACCCACGAGGTCGATCCATGCGTCCAGTCCACCTACTAAAAGCATGGGAGGTTGCCGGAGCGGCTTTTCTTGGTTGAAGTCATGAAGGGCTTCATGTAGATATTTGAGCTTTGTTTCACGATCGTTCGTCGGGTTAGAAAGATATCTGTCCGATTGCATGTCGGTATCGTAGTAGACGACAAGGTCGAAGAGGTGGCGATTGTCGAACATTCCTTGCTCGGAGTCGGGTGATAGAATTAGAGACTCCAACAACTGCTCGGCGCTCATGCCAGGTTGGAGACTCATTGGCTCGATGCACATGACATTTTGCGAGTATATGTGGCCTTGATCGAACTCCGCTCGAGGTCGCACGTCGATAAGCAGCACGGAAAATCGGGGGAGATAGTCGAAGAGTCGTTCCGTACTACATCGCGTTTCTTTGACATTTTGTGCTGGTCTCGTTGTGGTCGACTCAGCCCTTTCTTCCTCTGAACCAAACTGAGGAAAGTATTCTCCGTTGTCTCGAGGTCCGTTGGGTGCTCGTACTGAGGCTACCGATGAAGCCGTGGATGATCGTCGATACTCGCTCGAGGCCAAGCTCCGTGCGCTGTGTCGCGGTGGCGCAATATTGCCCGTCGTATGCATGTTGCGAGCGGGACTATATGTCGGACTAGGTGCTTTTGGCATTGCTGCTGCAAAAGCAGTGTCCAAGGGTAGCTTGGCAGGCAGTAAAGGTCCTCCGTTGGGCATTCCCCGAGGGCCCAAAGGCTTGCCGTGCGAGCCGTTTGACTTGGCGGGTGAATCATATGAGTAGCTTCCATTCCAATCAGTCGCAGAAGGCATCAATATGGGAGAGCTATGCACGGATGAAGTGGAGCCTCGCGAGTCTGGCCTCGCTGTCTCAGCCCCGCCTGATGGCATTCGCAGACGAGCGAATCGATCGTTGAGTGCGTCGCCCGTGCCGTTTCGCTGATAGCCGTTCAAAGCAGCACCGCCTTGAGACAAAGCCCTTCCGTGAAGGGATTCGGGCTTTGGCGAAACGGAGGGCTTGACTTTGCGCGGTCCTTGCCTTTCTGGTGACGAGTATCCAGCATTTGATTGTGGGTAGGGTGCCTTTGTCGCATAGTTCCGCTGACTCTCCGACTGCGATCGCGCATGGCTAATGTTGGCCTGATATCCCCTAGGTAGTACCCCACTTCGCTTGTTGTCGTTCTCGATGATAGTCTTGATATTCATATACTGGCCGTTCCACCGCGTGAGGGTATTCTTGACAAATTTGTACTGCCTGTCCCATCCCTGGTCCAGATCCATGTCCTCCATTTTCCCGCTCCGTGGAATGATGTCGATCGCGATGTCAAATGCGCGCAAGTACTCGACGAAAGCCAGATCCGGTCGCCTGTCGCCTAGAAGGGTTTCTGCGTGCTGCAGAGCGGTTGCCGCAGTGTGCAGCAGCTTCGCCGGCGAGTCTTTCTCACTGTAGCCATCCTGGGCGCGTGCTTGAAGGTCTTGAATATGCTCATATGCTCTTTCTGTGCCGCTGTTGAAAGTGTGTGTCCTCGAGCCATTGCTGTGGCCCGGAAGACCAGATGGCGGACTCGGCAGCGACGCCGCCGCACTCATTGTGTACGCTAGAACAGGAGGCTATTTATATGCTCATCGCGCGGGTGCGGATGTTGAGGTGGAATGTACTGTCGGCAATTCGTAGATGTTGTCTTTCGGGTCTGTATGCGGGTGTCGGACCGATATAGGCGGCGATTATAGGATACGTTGGCAGGTGCGTGTGGCGGGAGAGTCGTGACTTCGTGAGTGTTGGAGAGGTGAGGTACGGTATAGGTAAGATGTTTGTGAAGAAGGGTACCTTAGGGAAGTTATTGCAAGAACAAAGAATAAAGAGGCCAAAGAGAGTCGTCGAGGCCTGAAGCACTCGACTCGACCTCACATCTCGGCAAGCCAACCAACCCCAGACCTGGAGAGTGGCGTTGGTTTTGGTGACGCAGCAAGCTGTGGCGGTGCGTCGACGGCCGATCAGCAACGCTGGAGCTACTTACCTTACTGTTCTGTACATTCACTTACACTCCACTATACATGTAGCTGAATCCTCTACACCCTGCTACCGTTTCTCTTACATCAATGTTGAGGTCTTGAGAAACATCACTTTGAACATTTCTCGTTACTTCACACCATCAGAACACCTCGACCGAACACAGCAGCAGGCAACACAGCAGGCAACACAGAAACCAAACATGGCGTCCTGGTTCGGCGGCTCGAGCAACACCGAGCTGGACGCTCAAATTGAGCGCGCCACTTCCAGCTCGCTCGAGGATATTGCACTCAACCTGGAGATCTCCGACATCATCCGCAGCAAGACGGTGCAGCCAAAGGAGGCCATGCGCAGCTTGAAGCGCCGCATAGACAACAAGAACCCGAACATCCAACTCGCGACCCTGAACCTTACTGACACCTGCGTTAAGAATGGAGGCAGCCATTTCATGCAAGAGATCGCCAGCAGGGAGTTCATGGATAACCTGGTCAGCTTGCTCAAGGCGCCCGTCGGCCTGAATGATGAAGTCAGACGCAAGATGCTTGAGCTGATACAGAACTGGGCTGTGGGCGCGCAAGGGAAGGACAGTCTGAACTACTTGCAAGAGTGCTACAAGGGCCTACAGTTTGAAAGGTTCGATTTCCCGCCTCGGCAAGAAGTCGCCAGCAGCATGTTCGACAGTTCCGCGCCTCCAGAGTGGGCCGACTCCGATGTGTGCATGAGATGCCGCGAGAAGTTCACTTTCACCAACCGCAAACATCACTGTAGGAACTGCGGCAATGTGTTCTGCGGTGCTTGCAGTTCAAAGAACATACCGCTGCCTCACCTCGGCATCATGCAGCCTGTACGAGTAGACGACGGATGTTACGCCAAGTTGAGTGACAAGAGTCGAGGAACCCCAGGACCTCAAAGCCCTGGCGCAAGCAGAAAGACACTATGGCAGGGCAGCAACGGAAGCGGCGAGAGGATGCAGCCTCGTGGGGCGAGAGTGGACGATAGCTTCGATGCAGATTTGAAGCGCGCGTTGGAGATGAGTTTGGAAGACTCCAAGGGCCATTCTGGAGCCGGATATGTGCCGCAGCCTTCAGTACCCCAGCAATCGAAGCCAAAACCCACCATTACAAACAGCAATGGGCCGCAGAACGAAGACGAGGAAGACGCAGACTTGAAAGCGGCTATCGCTGCAAGTATGCAGGACATGGAGGAGCAGAAGAAGGTGCACGCCAAACAACTGAAGGAGCAGACCTCTTCGAGTGCAGCGCCCGCTCAGTACAAACCGAACAATCAGCACGAGTTGACGCCTGTGGAGATGGAGAATATCAACCTCTTCTCTACGCTTGTGGACAGGCTTCAGCACCAACCGCCGGGCACAATCCTCCGTGAACCGCAGATCCAAGAGCTGTACGAGAGCATTGGCTCTCTGAGACCGAAACTAGCTCGGACGTACGGTGAAACGATGAGCAAGCATGACACTCTTCTCGATTTGCATTCTAAGCTTTCGACTGTTGTTCGCTACTACGACCGAATGCTAGAAGAGAGACTCAGTAACACCTACCACGGCAGTCGCTTTGGTGCACCCAACCGCTCAAGCATGTACCCCAATATCAACAATGCGCCTATGAATCCTCAAGGAGGCATGGAAAGCTACTATTCTGGCAACGCACCACAGTTTGACAACTACGGGCCCCCACCGCAGCAAGCACATGGTGGCTACCCGGGCTACCCTCCGCCTCAGCAAGCACAGTACCCCGAGCCGTATCCAGACATGAACAGAATGTCGCAGTACAGTCAGCATGCGCCAGAGACTCCGTATCCTGGCCAGCAGTACCCGCCTCAACCTAATGCTCCACCCCAACAACAATATTACGAGGCTCAGCAGGGACAGCACACTTCCCAGATGCCTCCTCAACGCCGCCAATCCTCACACCAATACGCACCGTCGCATACCTCGCAAAATTCGAACCCAGTCATCTCATCACCGCCACCCGCCGACCAGACATCCTTTTACTACGCCGACCAGCAGCAGCAACAGCCTTCAGTCCCTCAAACTTCTAGCCCAGAACTCTACGCGCAACAGCCGCCTCAACAACAGCAGCCCTACCAGCAGACAACGCCCTACCCGCCTCAAGAAACTCCCCTTCCGCAACAGCAGCAGCAACCACCCCTACAGCGCCAGTCCTCACACTCCTACTACCAACAACCGCAATCTCAGCCCACGCAGCCGCAGCAACAGCAAGGCGGATACCCTCAGCTGAACCAGCCTCAACCCCAGCATCACTGGCCGCAAGCTCCCGCGGCTGGCGCGGGTTACGGACAGGAGAGCTTCCCGACGGCGCCACAGCACGCCCCTGTCGTACCAAAGGAGGAGAGCTTGATCGAGCTGTAAGAAATTGTGGGACGAGGAAAGGGAAGTAGATTTGACAGGTGTTCATCTGTCTGACAAAGAGAAAGGGAGGGAGCGATTCCTGTCGATTTTGCAAATACCCACAACAAGATAGCATGGAATGTAAGAATGAGAATGGAACTCTGCCTTTGGGACGCTATACTGTAAGAAGTGCTGTCAGCATGAGAATGTAGCTGAACAGAATGAATCCGGTCATCAAACCTTGTTCAGCTTCGTTGCAGACGAGAAGAATGTACCAAACTAACGGTTATTTCACCTTACGTGTATTATTGCCTGGATTTGTCTTTCAAGAATCTGAATGTCAGTTGCACTCTAAACGACTTCAGGCGCGGTAAAAGTGTCGATTCTCGTTCTCTGTGTGTAAAGCTGCCAATTCTAAGCATACTGTATCGATCCAAATCAAGCACCCAATTGCCGTATCAATGTGATCAATGCCGTCTTACAGGCGGGGAAAAAGAAAACTCAGCCCCTTTCGATGTCTTGCCACACAAACTGCGATGATGCGTTGTCTCATGTCCGATCGTACGTCGGACGTCTCTTGAAGCTCCAGAACGTCAACGCAGCAATATCCTCAGGTCCTGGCGGCCGTATGCCCCACTTCACACACTTTCCAGAACTGAGATGTCTCATCTCCAAGTTCGGGAGTCCATAAGAAGGACCTCAGCCCTGCAACCCCTTCAACTCGGTAATCGCTTCCATCAACTTGGCCTGCTCGGCAAGCAATTTCGTACGCTGCCTCTCACGCGCCGGGTCTTCAGCAAGTAGCTCGGCGCAGTTAGCAGCATCGTCGACGTGCAGACTCGTCAGCAGAGCGGTCTGGACCTCGTCGCGCAGCGGCGCCATGATGCCGAGCTCAAGGCACTTGGCGACAGTGTCGACAAAGCAAGTCGACGCCGTGTCGTAGTAGGCGAAGATGTGAGCGGCGTTCTTGACCTCCTCGGCCCACTCGTCGTCGCCGAGTTCCCTGGCCACCCAGGTGGCGTCGTTGGCTTTTTCCACCCGCTTCTCGCGCGGAGTCCCGCCTCGGATGCTAGCGGCTTCGCGGGTGTCAAAGTGCTCGGTCACGCGCTGCATTCTGCGGGCGGCTTCGAGTTCGCGCTGGCGTTGCAGTCTGGTCGTTGGGAACTTGCTGTACGTGATTGGCTTTTCCTGCTCGCAGCGCCGGAGCCAAGTGATGCGGTTGCGCGCTTCGGCCATGTGGTGCGCGACGAACCGCGCGAGTATTTCTCGTGTCTGAGCGTAGAGCTGGGTGGAAGTGCGATTGCTCAGTTGCAAGTCGACGACGTTCTGCATGGTGCCGAGCACTTCCTCTTCGGCTTTCTCGAGCATGCGATTGACGGCGGTGGTCCAGCTTTCCAGCGCGGAGAGGATCAGTTTCCTGGTCACTTTGACGTTTACGTTGCCCGGCATTCCGCTGGTATTGCCCTGCTCGTACGTTTCGCGAAGAGACTCGAGTGTGTGGACTGGTCTTTCGAGTGCCCGAGCTGCGGGATCGGGCTTGATGCGCTGCTGCTGCTGGCGCGCTGGCGTGTCGGCTGCTGGGCGCTTTCGCGACGATGTCGGTGTTGCCGACGGTCGCACTGGCATTGAAGTGCGGACCGGGGTCGGCGTCTCCGGCTCGTCGTCTGAGTCCAACGATATCGGTGGTGCCTTCCACCCTGGCGTCTTGTAGTCGAGGATGGGCTTGACGTCGAGCAAGTTCTGCTTGAAATTCTTAATCACAGCCTCCATGGCCTTGCGGAAAGGGTTGACGTCTTCGTCGCCCTTGACGTGAGTGGAAATCGTTCCGGCGATCTGAGTGATCTCTTGGATCACCATGGCGGTCGGTTGAGACGGGCGCTCTGGGTAGAATGTGAGCTGGTGGGTGATCTCATCGAGCCTGCTTTCAACACGACCCAAGATCTCGGGAAGCCTGAAATCCGATGTTAGCATGATTTCGTTATACACAAGTCGACCATGTGCTGCAAGGTAGGGCAACTTACTCTTTTTGGATGTGTTCTGTAAGGAAGCGAGAGATCGCTTCTTGAAGTTGCGGGATTCCACAGCGGTCTTGCACCCATGGCTGTTTGCTGAAAAATTCGGCCTCCAGATCCCTCGCGGTTGCATGGTTGATTCCTTGTTCAATCTGCTCCTGGGATATCTGTTTCGTTATGAACCAGCCTTTGCCGAGTGCGAATTTCCTTCCATTGAGGATGTTCTGTATGTAGTGACTTTTTCCTGGTGGCATGAGGTCGGCTTTGGTAAGTACTCCGACACAGCGCGCTGTGGCTTCACAGCTTTTGATGAAGCTGAGAGTTCTCGATGTTTCAACATCCTGATCCGCACCTAACCCTTCGTCAGCCATGCGCAACTTTGAGTGCTCGAATTGAACCTACCACACGCCAGCAGTATCAGGGATTTTTCGTCCTTGAGATATGTAGTGACCAGTCTTTCGATCCTCTCTACAAGGCCCTTGTCTTCTGGGTTGTCTTCTTCGCCGATGACAGTGATCGTTCCAGGAAGGTCGAAAAACGAAAGCTCTGGAAGCCCAGGGCCCTGTATCTCCAGGCAGACGATGTTTGGTGAAAAAGCTACCTGACGAGTCTCTTGAGCTCTGTCGGCGTCAATGAACTGCTGGGGATTCTTGCCCGGGTTCAGGACGGCAAGTTGCGCATTGCGTAGCATTGGCTCGAGGCGGACCTTGTCGGTGACGTTCGCGAAGTGTGTCACAAATGGATCGCCCTGCAGCCGCTTGAAACTGCCGTTTTCGAAGTAGAACCCTTGCTTGATGGAAATGGTACAGTTCCATGCTCCGTTGTTGTTAGAGGGCCCATGGGCGGAAGTCGTGATCGAGAATGGACAACTAAGTCTCGCGTTAATAACATGCAACATTGAGTAAAGTTCATGCCATTATTAGCTTACCGGGTGCATGTTCCCATGCTTCGAGGAAGTGAGATGTCGCACAGTGCTTCGACGATCGAACTCTTACCAGCAGACTGATCGCCGACAACAACAAACTTAGGAAGCGACTTCAAGGTGGCGCTGATGTTGAGCTCCTCGAGCTTCTTGATGCCTTGAATAAGGCGATACGAATGAGCTCCGAGAGACTTGAGAGCGTCGTGACCGTCGTGGTTATGCTGGCTGCCGTGAGCCATGGTCGCCTGTGAGTCGGGCGACGCTTCGTGGAAATCCATCGGCGTGTCGTGGGCTATGGGAGAGTCGTGAGAAATTGGAGTTTCGGCGGTGGAGCTAATCGTTTGAGCACGACTGCTGGTGTTCGGTATCGTTGGCGATGAGCGTGGGTCAGTCGGCTCTTGTTTGATATGGCGGGTTGACATGCTGTGTGTGGTCAGCGGAGTGTTGAGCGGAGGTCGGTGGTGGGTCTTGAGGCAGAAGCGACAAGAGAGGAAGGCGCGACTAGCGGTGCCAAGCTTTGCAGTGAAGTGTGGGTCAAGAGGGTGTGAAGGTCAAAGGCGTTCCCGGTGGCGTCACAAACGGCCACTCCCGTATGTTTGATCAGGCAACACGGCGAATGTCTTGAAGGTCGTCAGAAGAGAAGAGGTACTACTCACTTCAAAATGGTCCGACGCCTGTCGCGACTGGAGTTGCAGAAATGTTTGACGGAGGAATGGCTGAAGTGTCCAAGGTGCAAGCAACGACTCATACAGGTGGTATAGGAAGATGCTTGCAATGATTGACGAAGGTGATGGAGAGAATTCCAGACGAAGAGACGGAGACCGCTCTTTTAACCTTGCCAGGCGTCCATGGCAGGGTGAACGGGATCCATATGTTAACGGAGAAGAAGTGGCCAGCAATGCCCAGTCCAATCATGGGTCATATCTGGAATCCAACAAGAATTTCAAGCCTCACGACTCTCCACGTCGAGTACGTTATCTTTTGGTGGAAGACACACCAAGATAGCGGTAGGAGAATGTCGTCCTGTGTGCTAGCAGCCATTGTGCCTAGGGTTTCGGTAGGTTGCATGACTTGCACAGAATTTTGAGACATACGAGCGATATGTTGCAGAACTTTGGCTCAACGATGCTGGCCTGCAAAGGTCAGTTGTAAAAGACGTTGTCACGACGTAAAAGGGGGCGGCAAGAGGCAAGGAGACGCGTCTTGGGCGTTGTCTGTGCAATGCATACTCAACATCAATTGGCTCATCCTATCATGCATGTGACCTGGACGATGTTGGGAAATGAACGGCGCTTACTTCACAGACTCTCACGAGTGATGTTGCGCGGACGATGAGGTACAAGAACGACCTCATTCATTGTCACTGATCGGATGGAATAAGAGCATGCCAAATGAAGAAAATGAAGACCTGGTCGCTTTCAGGTGGTATTGGAGGTTCATCTCGTGGATATGCTTTCGATTCTCGTGAACGGCACATGGAAGTGAAGTGTGAAGAAGCAAGCGACTCGTGTCGCTCTGTGGGCTGTTGCGGGGCGCGATCGCCGCCGCGTGGACTGGACTTGGATTCAAGGACCCTTGCTGGTTTCACGAGGGACGTGGGCTGCTTCGAGGAGACAGGTTGCACTGTCGACACGACGACGCTGACTTTGTTGAATTGCCTAAGCAAATACACTCACTTTGGTAAATCTGCGGTTGGCCTGATTACCTCGAACAAGGCTGACGTTGAATAAGAACTGCGAATCCTCCTCCTCCTCCCTTGTCCGACCAACCCACGTATCCTACACGAACCCTCCACCCACCGCGGGACAGCTTCACAAACGAAACATGGCGAGTCTGCAGGTGCCCGTGCGCGGCGCAAGAGGAGGTGCGCCAGTCACAAAGGCCGTTATCCTGGTATGGAATGATAGGAACAATCAAAGTTGTACGAATAAATGGCTGAAGTGAGCAGGTCGGTGGACCATCACGAGGAACCCGCTTCCGCCCTCTTTCTCTCGACCTTCCCAAGGTATGAATCGACGAGCGAGCCCCAGGACGTACCTTCACTCCGGCTGACGCGATATAGCCTCTGTTCGAAGTCGCCGGCCATCCCATCATCTCACACTGCTTCGCTGCCATCACCAAGCTCCCTGAGATTCGCGAAGTCTTCATCGTTGGTTACTACGATGAGGCAGTCTTTCGCGACTTCATTAAGGACTGCGGCCGCACGCACCCACAAATATCCATCAAATACCTGCGCGAGTACCAGGCTCTGGGAACGGCTGGCGGACTCTACCACTTCCGCGATGCCATCCTGAAGGGCCGCCCTGACCGTTTCTTCGTGCTCAACGCCGATGTCTGCTGCTCCTTCCCTCTCGAGCAAATGCTGCGTCTCTTCGAAGAGAAGGATGGCGAGGCCGTCATTCTAGGAACCCGCGTGCCCAACGACGCTGCGACCAACTTTGGCTGTATCGTCAGCGACTCACACACCAAGCGCGTGCTTCACTACGTCGAGAAGCCCGAATCCCACATTTCAAACCTGATCAACTGCGGTGTCTACCTCTTTGCCACCGAGGCCATTTTCCCTAGCATCAAGTCTGCGATTAAGCGTCGCGCCGACCGCCCTCGTCTGGTCTCATACCCCTCCTCGGACGCACTCGACTCCGCCTACCTGCCACGCGCCACTCCAGACGATGATGACGACGGCGAGGTAAGCGAAGTCATCCGCCTGGAGCAAGACATTCTCTCCGATCTTGCCGACAGCCGCCAGTTCTACGTTCTCGAGACCAAGGACTTCTGGCGCCAAATCAAGACGGCCGGCTCTGCGGTGCCCGCAAACGCGTTGTACCTCATGAAGGCATTCCAACAGCAGAGTGAGGAGCTTGCGAAACCTTCCGCAACCATTCTTCCTCCCGTGTTCATCCACCCAACCGCCCAGGTCGACCCGACAGCGAAGCTTGGCCCTAATGTCTCCATCGGCCCACGTGCTGTGATCGGTGCCGGTGCTCGTATCAAGGAGGCCATCGTATTGGAAGACGCCGAGATCAAGCACGACGCCTGTGTACTGTATGCGATCATCGGCTGGAGCAGCCGTGTCGGCGCTTGGGCGCGAGTCGAGGGCACACCAACTCCCGTGCGCGAACTCAGCACCAGCGTGGTCAAGAACGGTGTCAAGGTCCAGAGCATCACGATTCTGGGTAAGGAGTGCGCGGTGGCAGACGAGGTTCGGGTGCAGAACTGCGTTTGCCTTCCGTACAAGGAGCTGAAGAGGGTAAGCGATTGCAAGTATCTGTTTGTTCCGAACGCATATGCTAATCAATCTGATCTCACAGGACGTGCAAAATGAAATCATCATGTAAAACGCCAACAGGCGCGTACCAACCCCACACCAAATCCACGCATAAAGAGCTCGTGGCAAGCGAGCCGACTCGCAGCCGCCTGATAGACAGCAAACTCGATCACGGCATCTGCGATGACAGACAGAGTGGCCGAAGACTCATTGAGAGCCGTTCAAGCTCCTAAGAAATTGCAACAAAAAGCATGTCACCACCTCAGCATAATTAAATACCAGCATTGAATCAATTTCCGAATCCCAACTTCAGCTGTTGTGTATTCCAATATCAACGAAGAGATATCTCACGCCGGGTTGTCGCATGTTTATTCGATCGGTGTGACGTGTCAAGGCCCCGTCTCTGGCTGTCAGACTAATGACGAACACTAATAGTACTTCTTCGCTCCAGGAGGTAGGTTTACTAGAGCAAAAAGAGCAGAACCACTTTCATTTATCGCTCAAGCAAAGTGTGTCTCAGATAGTGGACGCCGGATATTATCTGTCAGGGTTAGGGTTGGGGTACTGGCCAAGAATCGATGAGTCGTTGTTAGGTATTCTCAATACTATTAGAACTTCTGATGCCATAGAGTAATGCCAAGTGGTCTTTTATGTACTGAGGTAGTTGTGTTCGTGCTTCTATCGAGCGTTAAGGGTCTGTGATTGGATAGTTTTGTCTCGTGGCATTCATGTCAGTGGCTTCACACGAATGTGTCCCTCCGTTATTCCAGCTCAGGCATTACTTACAGACCGATCTCATGCCTGCGGCTGGACTAGCGACTGTTGATCGCACGATATATGTCGCACGGGAAATTAGAAAGAATGTACACTACGTCTGAACGAAGGCCTAGCTGAGCCGTCTGTTTACATAGTCACCTGGATTACACACATGCGGCAAGGACAAGACGCACCGTGGGCAGATGGGCCACTGAAGAGAAGAGACCATGCTCGCGATGAGCCGTCGAAATTGGAAGCCAGCATTTACACTGACTGAGGAGCTGTAATTATACACTTATTCATTCGTTCGTATTCGGCTGTCTACTCTATGCTTGCCAAATGCTGGGCGCGAAGGCGATGGCGTAAAGCTTGATTTTGTTTGACCCGAATGCATGCTCCCTTCTAGCTTCGCTCGCTACCGCGAAGACGGACGACCTGGCCGTACTTCTGAAGCTTCGTAATCAGCTGATCACCCTGCTTCACAACGTCATTGTACCTGTAAGAGCTTTGTCAGCATGAACGTTATTTCGGGGATTCGGCAGATACTCACTGCTTGTTCTTGTCGTCCGGCCTTTGTGTCTCGATCACACCCTTCACGCGGTCGATCGTGCAAGGGAGTCTTTGGCTGGCAATGAAAGGCGCCAAGTCCTTGTCGAGCCACGCAACACTGACACCGAACGAGCTGGCCATGCTCTCCAGACCCACCACCTTGTAACTTTGCAAAAGCTGCGCGTACGCACGCAGTCTCATCTCGCGCACAAACCAGTTCTTGTGCTCGAAGAGGTATCGGTCTTGCGAAAGGAAGTTTGTCTCGACAGCTGCGAGCGAAGTGAAGAATGAACTGTAGTTGCCGTTGTAGAGCGATGAGACCATAGTGGCGAGAGGGCCGAAGTCGATCTCGGGCTCGGCTTCGGGCGCGGAGCCAGAGCCAAGAGTGGTGAGGTTGATGACGGTGGGCTTGGGAGTCGTGGACTTTTTCGCTTCAGAATCGGTCTCCATAGAGTCGTCGGCACCCTCACCAGCAGAAGGAGCACCACCAAGAGCAGCGAAACGCTCTTCACCAGAAGAAGCACCAAAGACGGCACGAATCTCGGGTGCGTCCACCACCTTTGACTTGAAGTCGCGACGGGGAAGTGCCACTGCGCCAGCCAACGTAGCGTAGACTACGAGAGAGCTGTAAGGGCAAAGCTCAGTGGATGTGAAAGTGGATAGCGAGTCAAGGAGCGGTGCAGCCGCGAGGCCATGTGAGCGGATGGTAAGCAGATGCAGACCAGTGTAGGCCTTCAGCCTGTTGCGGCGATCCCAGTCACCACCAGACTCAACGAGCTGCTGTGCACGGTCGATGTTCTTCTTGACAAGGAGCTTGTCATCGAAGAACAGTCCTATCCTGATGATGGCCAGGACAATGTCAATCTTGGTACCCAGAATGCTAGTCTTCTCAAACAGCTTCTCGAACTCTTCCAGCGACTTTTCCTTGTCACCAATCTTTGCGTAGAACTCCGCACGCTTGCCTTGTGCGGTTGCAACCTCGGTGTCGCCGGCATTTTCGACCGCATCGTCCTCCTCCTTCTGGATCGTCTCAAGCTCCTTCTCGTTGTCCGCAAGCAGTTCATTGTAAAGGGCCTCGTCCCACGGCAGATCCACGCTCTTGTCTGTCTTGCCACCAAGCACACCGACAATAGATGGAGTGTTGATGCTGCTCGTCCGTCTCAGAAGGTTGTAGGGCGATGGCGAGCTAGCGTTTGTGTTTGCGCGGGAAATAGAGGGTGATAACGAGCCGCCTTCTCCAGACGCGTTCAGTTTGCCAGTCTGAGGATGCGCCAAATGGGCATAGAGCGGCGCCATCTTGTGCTCGCGGATGGCATCTTGGAGAGTCTTCAATGACGTCTTCTTGGTAGCTGTGTCGGTGGTTGGAGAGGCGAGACCGAAGACCGACTGCGCAAGAGGGAGGATGGGGTATTTGAGGTACTGTGGTTCACCCATGGTGGAGGCGGTGGTATGGGTCTAGTAGAAGTCGAGTGTTGTTGTTCTGGAGATAATGGTGGAGTTGGCGAGTTTGGGTGTTGGCACGTAAGTGAATTGGAGCTCTTGGGCTTAGGACTGGAAGCCGCCCCGGCGTTTCGATCATCGTCCGAGCACAGAGCAAGCCAGCCAAAGAGAGTTGCGGCAAGGCGGCCTTCCCGAGCCGCACATAAGGTTTCGCGGAGGACAGACGCTATCGGCTTGCCTGCCGACAGGGCCTCCAGTCTCGCTCTCTTCCTTTCGCCGTCTTTGGTTGCTTCACTCACTGCAATACCACGCTTTTACCCCATTTCCTGCCGTTCAGGATCTTGCTCTTCCTTCGAACGAGACCACGTGCTTTTTCTTGCTCTTAAAACGAGCAAACAGCGCTTCAGTTGCCATTTACGCGTTCCACGTGCCTGTCTCGTGAAGACGGCTCGTGAAGACTGCGTTACCACTCCATTGGAGCTCACGTTGACACCAAAACACACCGAATCGACAACGACAACAAAGGACAGCACAAAATCTCGATCGCGTAGAAGATGGCCTCTCAAGAACCCGAAGACCAGCCATGGGATAGCAGCAACAGGCGTCAGGCTGCGAAGAGGAAGAGGGAGACACCGGCCCAGCGCTTGGCTGCCAACAAGGCCAGTAGAAGCAACACACCGAATGCGTTCGCTCGCAGGTCACCGCCACGCAATGCACCACCTCCACAAGACGACGATGATGGTGATCGCTCTCCACCGAGGAAGCTCAAGCGTCCTGGTGCGAGGGCTACTGTAGGACGTGACCAAGCTGGACAGATGCAGCGACAAGTTGAAGAGAAACAACGGAAAGATCTTCTTTCTCGACAGGCTTCGGGAGCCGAGCTGGTGGCTCAACATTACAACGCTGTCCCAGAGCGCGGCCGCGAGTGGAGGAGTACTGAGAGTAAGATCAAAGGACTACGGAGCCTCAACAACTGGATCAAGTCTACATTGATCCAGAAGTTTTCTCGGCCTGACATGCCAGTTGAGCATATGACGGTTCTCGACATGGCTTGCGGAAAGGGAGGCGATCTCGGAAAGTGGGAGAAGGCACCTCAAACACCAGCACTTTACGTTGGATGTGACATTGCCGATGTCAGTATCGATCAGGCACGCTCAAGATACAATGAAAACATGCGGAGGAACAACGGCCGGAACAGGAGGGCTCAGCCGATGGAGGCCCAGTTCTATGTGCGAGACACATTCGGAACGTCGCTGGGCGACATTCCCATCATTCGTCAGGTTGGGTTCGATCCCAACGCTGGTCCTGGCCCACAAGTCGTGCAAGGAAGAATGTTCAGCGGAGGCTTCGATGTGGTCAGCATGATGTTTGCTCTTCATTACAGTTTCGAGAGCGAAGTGCTCGCACGAGGAATGTTGAGAAATGTGTCTGGTGCACTGAAGAAGGGTGGCAGGTTCATTGGTGTGATGCCAAATTCGAATGTGATCACCGAAAAGGTGAAGGATTTGCTGGCAAAAGAAGCACCTGGCAAGACGCCAAACGGTAAAAGCACTCCAGCAAAGGCACCCGAGGCGGATAGCTCAAGAAAGGACGACGATGAAGACGATTGGGATCCCGAGAGACCATCTGAGCCGCAGCCGGCAGCCAACGGTGGCGGAGACGACGATGATGATTGGGATCCAGAGAAGCCCAGCGAGCCTCAGCCACCAGTGAACGGCAGTGGTGAAGACGACGACGACGATTGGGATCCCGAAAAACCGTCCGAGCCAATCGCCGCACCAGAGACTGCACCGGCAGTGGAAGCTGGAACCACAGCTGAAGCGACACCCACACAGGAACCCTCATCTGCCACTCCCGCCAGCTCTCTACCACCAGTTGAGTTTGGCAACGACTTGTATACTGTCCGACTCCCTCGCAACCAGCCTTTGGTGTCAAAAGCACTGCCGCGTGACGGTATCTTCCGTCCGCCCTTTGGCTGGCGCTACCACTACAGTCTTCAGGAAGCCGTCGATGCACCCGAGTTCATCGTGCCATTTGAAGCGTTCCGTGCTCTGGCTGAAGAGTACGGTCTTGAGCTGCTGTACCGGAAAGGCTTTAGAGAGGTCTACGAGGACGAGAGCGAAGACCGAGAGCTGGGCATGCTTGCAGAGCGTATGGGCGTGCGCAGTCGCGATCGCAGTGCACCCAACAATGGATGTCTAGTCGGCGACGAGGAGATGGAAGCCGCAGCATTCTATCATGCGTTCTGCTTCTACAAGACGTGATGAGCGGGCGCGCAGCGCGTCGGTCTGATTAGGTCTTGAATGTAGTACTATATGTGTAACGATATTTCGATTGATAGACTAAAAAACAATAGGGATGAAGCGATCTGGGCGCCGCGGATCCAATGCCGGCAGCCAGCCTGGTATACCGCATGTCTCATAAATCCTCTTCCAGCGGGCTCCAGACTTTTCGTACTTTGTCCGATACCCACTTTGGCCACATACGAGGGGCGATATTTCTATACATTCCCATCATGGCGGTGCGTAACGCCACTGATCGAGAGATCTACAGCGTTTCAGAAGGAGACAAAATCGATGTATGGCTGGGTACCATGTTCGAGAGTGAAAGCCGTTGAAGAGGCAAACGGTGCAGTGGAAGGGCAAGTATTTTCAGCTGCAAGTCGCGAATATGTTGAATAACGCGACTTTGAGACTGAACAGTACTACGGCAACAGCTTGCACCTCATGGATGCCAGCACAAGTCTCTGTCGAGTCACTAATCCAGGCATTTGCACGATGTGGCGCAATGCCTACCGTTTGCCCTGCACAGACTCGGCCTTCGCCACATCGCACAAGAATGTAACAACAACAACCGTCTCACTCCAGACCTACGCATTGAGGCATTCTGCCTCCTATCTCCCATACAGGCGCGCAAAGATATATGCGCTAGTTCATTAGCGGCTCGCGGCCTATACTTGCTCGCAACTATAGCACAACAACGCCGGGCCGGCTGAGGAGCAACCCAACCTCAGGGTCGCCGCATGGGGAAGACGTGTGAGACGAGCAAAGAGCACCAGCCGTTGTGTGTCTTGACGCCCCTTGCTACCAGTCGACACGACCAGCGATCGCACTCTCCCACCGGCTGTACCAATGCTTTGCCGCGTGCAGGAGGCTGAGGGCCGGTAGAGGCTGCTGTGGATGTCGCACCTAGCAGTCGAGCAATAAGTATCGTCTCATCTCGTTCTCTTCTCGACGGTTTTCTCCCCTCATCACACTCGTTTCCGATCAATTTCACTCAAGTCACTCTTTACGCACTCGAAAGACCCTTCTTTCACTCCTAGAAGGCCTCTTTCCATCACCGGTCACCCGACCCTAGCGACCATCGACCATCGACAAGTTACTACCGAATTCTCGACAACATGGTGAACAAGTCTCTTCTGCTGGCCTTCACGGCCTTGGCCGCCGCCGCCCCTCAGCCTGGCCGTGCCGGTGCTAGACTGGCGAGGCGTTCTCCCGAGGTCATGGATGACTCTCTCACTTACAACCGCCCTCTTGAGGAGGATGATGACGAGTGGAAGATGTGGATGGACGAGCCCACCACCACTGCTCTCCAGGAGCTGCCTGCCACCACTGCTCCCGCTTACCACGAGGAAGCTCCTTCTACCACTGCCAACGCCGAGATCGAGACTTACTCTGCGCCTGCGAAGAAGGAGAGCAAGGCTCCTGAGACTTACGATAAGAAGCCTGACGTCCAGGAAGCTCAAGTTCCGGACACTTACGAGAAGAAGCCCGAGGTCCAGGAGGCCCAAGTTCCCGACACTTACGAGAAGAAGCCTGAGATCCAGGAGGCCCAGGTTCCCGACACTTACGAGGCGAAACCTGAGATCCAGGAAGCTCAAGTCCCCGACACTTACGAGGCGAAGCCCGAGGTCCAGGAGGCTCAGACTCCTGACACTTACGAGAAGCCCGAGAAGCCTGAGATTGAGAAGGCTGAGGTCCCCGAGACTTACGAGAAGCCTGAGACGCCTGAAAAGCCTGAAATCGAGGAGGCTCAGGTTCCCGAGACTTACGAGAAGCCCGAAGTCCAGGAAGCCCAGGTTCCGGATACCTACGAGAAGCCCGAAGTTCAGGAAGCCCAGGTCCCTGACACTTACGAGAAGCCGGAGGTTCAAGAGGCTCAAGTCCCCGACACCTACGAGGAGAAGCCAGAAGTCCAAGAGGCCCAAACTCCTGAAACTTACGAAAAGCCTGAGGTTCAGGAGGCACAGGTCCCTGACACTTACGAAGAGCCCAAGCAGGAGAACGTTGCCCCCGAAACCTACGAGGCACCGAAGCAGGAGAACGTTGCGCCCACTTACGAGGAACCCAAGCAGGAGAATGTTGTCCCCAGCTACGACGCGAAGCAGGAGAACCAGGTTGCCGACGCATACAAGCAGAAGCGCGCCAACGGACACCCTAACTTTTTCAACCACCGCCGCCAGGAAGGCTACGGCAAGGCCGAGTTCGAGAAGCAATACCCGGACACCACTACTCACGCCGCTGCCTGCCCTTCCAAGTCTGCCCAGACCCTCGCCGCCGTTCCTTCTTCCATTCCTTCTTTCGGTATGGCCGCTGAGAGCTACGCCGCACCAATGCCCAGCTCCTCGGTCTCCATGGCCCATGCCAAGCAGCTTCCATCTTCCGTGTCTATGGTTCAGGCTGAGCAGTCCTCAACCTCCGTTGTGCCTGAATTCTCTCACTCTACTCCCTCCGCCGAATCTGCCGCAAAGCCATCTTCTGTCGTGCCTGAGCTCTCCCACTCTACTCCTTCGGCCCACTCTGCTGTCCAGCAGTCTTCCGTCGTTCCCGAGCTCTCATACTCTACACCCTCCGCTCACTCCGCTGTCCAATCTGCCGTTCCATCGAGCATCCACACCTCCTACACTACCGCTCCCGCCCAGCAGCAGCAACAGCAGCAGTCAAACACCGTCTACATCACCTCCTCCGTCTCCACCGCGCCCGCCAGTGCCACCACCCCCCTCCGCGACGAGTCTGTCGGCGACAACCCCAAGATCCTGATCAACCCGCTCGCCAACACCACCACCGCCACCGCAGAGGACAACAAGCAGAAGGGCGTCGCCGCCACCTCCACCGTTCTCGCCACCGCTACCCTCTCCAAGGTCGATGCTCCTCTCTACCCCACCGGCTCGTCCAACTCCACCAGCGGCCACGCAGCTGCCAGCTCCGGCTCTCCGCAGTCCAACAACAACACTCTCGCCGACTACGAGGGCGCCGCATCTCACTCCAACGTCATGGCCGGAAGCGTGATCGCCTTCGCCCTCGCCATCGCTGCCTTCGCTTTGTAAGCGAACTCACCATACTACGACGAATGGCTCGAGCATATGAGAACGTGTTGACTGCGACTAATGCTTGACTCCCTGCTTTTTCCTTCCGTGTTTTTCCTTGTGTATTTCATCTGTACATCGGCCGGAGTTTTGAATTTGTTTTCTTTTTGTCATTGGGAGGGGAAGTGGAGGAACATGGAATGTATGTACACAAGGGCGCTTTATACCAGAGTGAAGGATACGCGCCTTTTGCTGTTTTGATGCTGGAACAGAATGAATTATTTAGTGTGTATAGATCTGAACAGAATGGGCAATTTTATTTGCAAATCATTGAAGACTCTGCTCTTATTTCCCGCCTAATCCTTTGCATAAAGTACAATGTCCTTTGATGCGTTCCTTTTGCGTAGCGTAGTCGACAGCCTGCGCTTCGAATAGAATGAGTTGAGTCTAATCCATCAATAGAGAGGAAACAGATACAGCGCTGACCCAAAGTGATCCGGTGAAGGATAGAAGACAAATCACGTCATGTCTCTCTCGAACACGAAAAATGAGAAGAGCCGTCACTCATCATCTTCTTCAGCGTCTGGAACGTCCCACTGAGTCAAGAAATCATCCCCCTCGTCAAGCAGCTCTGCAGCGGATATCCTTTTCTCAGGGAGCCAACAAAGAACTTTGCGAGCGAAAGCGACCAGAAGCTTCTTGTCCACTCCCTCGAGGCGTACTTCGCGGGACTCGAACGTCTGATCTGGGATAGGCGTTGGGGCGATCCAGTTCCCTGTTGAGCCGTCATCGTTAGCTTGTTCATGCGCTGCTATGAAGGTATTGGTGTGACAAGAAAGTATACATACCGTCGACGTCCCAGTACTTGCTGCACTCCTCACTGCGCTCTAAGAAAGCTTTCGGCGGCGGGCCCATGAGAGCGACCATTTCGGCGAGATGCAGCTCATCACTCAGACATCCGTTCTGCATTGCGTGGAAAAGTCGATCGCCTTGGAACACGTCCCATATCTGCCAGAGCTAGTAAGCATACGACCAAGCGAAAGACGGATCTACATAACGTACCATCAGCCCAACGGACCAGATGTCGACTTTTCGGTCCCATTCCATGCCGAGTATGACCTCAGGAGCGCGATAGAAGTTGGGCATGATGCGGCCACGATATTTTTGCCCTGGTTCTCCCATGCGAGCCTCACCAAAATCAGCGATGACAGGTGGCGGAACGCATTGGGCGCCAGGAATCCTGTATGAGTTGTGTATGTTTCGACCTGGGAGCACCTTACGCGGGGATGGGGAAGCTTTCTCCCTCTGGGCGATCCGAGACCATACTGTTTTGTCTTCGACGGCGAACATGATGTTGTTCGGGTGAAGATCTGTACGAAAAGTCAGCCTCGATGTCATAGCTGCAGCCAACTAATCATGTGTTGCCTCTACCCGTATGCGTTATCCCAGCTTGATGGAGGATGTCTAGACCACATAGTATCATGTACAACCCCATTTGCACCTGCACCTTTGGGATGGACCCTCCTTGGCACTGCTTTCGAATTTGGTTCCAGGTCAGATCCAACGGAGTGAAGACCATGACCGTATGAGTCCCAGAGGGAGAGAAGATCTTGAAGTCATCGAGAGGTATTCTAAGGCATTGGAGCCCATCGAGATCCGAGTCGAGGGACTGAAGATGATGAGCAACCTCTACTTCTTGAGTGGACCTCTCGGAAGTGCAGACTTTGAGAGCACGTAACAAGTGTGACCTGAACAAACCGTAAGCGGATCGCACACGACCGAAACTGTGTTGATATGCTCACTCGAGATCCCTGCAGAGCCACACAGTAGAGCACATGCCAAAGCCCAGCTTGGCTAGAACCTCATACCTCGACTTGAAGATCTCGCCAATTCGTACTGGATAGAAGTGCTCGGCCTTGTAGCCGGGGTTGGCCTCCTCTTCGAATCGACTGTTGAGAGTGGCGATTAGTGAACGCAATGGTGTCTCCCGCTGGATGATCGCGCTGAGTGTTGGCCGACGTAGAAACACTGGATGACGACTGCACAGCGTCAAAAGAGTACTGGTGTACTGTTGTGGTCGATGAAACAACCAATTGGCGGTGTGGTGTAGTGAGGGTCGCATTGCTGCCTTGAGATGCATGCACTTGGAGATCGAGGTTCAGACGATGCGTGTAGCTGTGAGCAGCCAGTGGTTGAAAGCATGCCCCTCTGTTTGTCACACCTGGGACTTTTAGCGCCCGCAAAATGACGGCAGCTAGACTTAGCGTCGTTGGTGAAGTGAAGCCAGGTACTATATGAGCCCGTCTTTTCGTTTTCTCCACCGTCACCTGCAATGCCAAAATGGAATACTAATCAGTGTAGCCATGAAGTCTCACCTCTCACTGTGTTGAATGTGAATTTCGTTCATGTTGAGTGCCCTCGTGAGGTCGCAAATGTACAAGCCCACCGTTCCCCATATGAAACGTCGATACCTACAATCGACCAGAAACGCCATCGCTATGATCAAACAAAACAGAAAGAGGAAGCCCACGGGTGATCATTCGAATCACCTGCGACCGCCCCTTCCGCCGCCCGGAGCTCCGCCAGCACCTCCGCTACCAAACATCTCCATCATTTTGCTCATATCTGGCATACCGCCGCCTCCAGCTCCGCCGCCACCGCCAAACATGTTCATCATCTGGCTCATGTCGGGCATTCCACCGCCGCCGCCGCCTCCTCCACCGCCAAACATGTTCATCAGACTGCTCATATCTGGCATTCCACCACCGCCAGCTCCGCGGCCGGCACCGCCCATGCTTTGCATTTTCTTCATGGCGGCCATTTGTTGCTGCTTGCTGCCTCCACCCATGGCGCCCTTTGCCTTTTGAGCGTTGCCGGCTAGACCCTTCATGTTCTTGGCCATGCCGGCCATCATCTTTTGCTGTGTGAGAATCTCTTCAACCTCGCGAACTGAAGTGCCGGAACCGCGAGCCACGCGTGTTATGCGAGTGGGCTGGTCAACAAACATCTTGCCGTCCGAGTCCAATTCTTTCATGGTCATGGAATCGCAGATGTAGACCATACGCTTCAGCTTCGAGCCACTTTCGTCGTCGTCCATGCCGGCCATCAAACCGCCGAGTCCGGGAATCATGTTAGCCATCTTTGACAGAGGACCCATTTTCATTATGTTCTGCAGTTGATCCCTCAAGTCACGGATAGTGAACTTGCCCTCGGTAATATTCTTCATGGTCTCCTTTTGGTCCAGCTTCAAACTTTGTACGTGTTCCACGAGGCCCTGCATGTCGCCCATGCCCAAGAGTTTCGAGACGAAGGATTCCGGGTTGAATTTCTCCATGTCCAGAAGATGCTCACCAGTACCGATGAAAACAATAGGTGTGTGCGTCGCTGCAACAGCAGAGATAGCACCACCACCTGCAGCCGCGCCATCGGTCTTGGTGATGATGATTGCACCGAAATCTGCGGCGTCCTTGAAAGCTCTGCTCTGCGCCTCTGCGGCCTGACCGATGGAGGCGTCGAGCACCATGACCGTCTGCTGCGGCTTGACAGCCGCCTGAATGTCCTGCATCTCCGAGAAAAGAGCCTCCTCCTGGTGATGTCTACCAGAGGTATCAACGATGATAATCTCAAACTTCTCCTTCTTGAACTTCTCCACACCATCTCGGGCCACGACCACCGGGTCTGTTTGTGTGAGGGATCCGTAGTATGGAATTTTAGCCTTAGTAGCGTTCTGCTTCAACTGATCAAAGGCACCAGCTCTGAACGTATCCGCGCAGACCAAGCAAGTCTTGAACCCTCTCGCCTGGTACCACCTGGCCAACTTGGTACATGTCGTCGTTTTACCCGCACCCTGCAGGCCGACAAACATGATGACATTGCTCTTGCCCTTCTTGGGGTTGTAAGGTGTTTGGTGTGGGTTGACAATGTCGACTAGCGCATCGAAGACAGCTTTCTGGATGATGCGCTTCTTGTTCGCGTGCGCTGGGAGCTCGTTGAACTTGACCGAGGCCTTGATCTGTTTCCGTAGCGAGGCGACCAGCTTGATGTTGACGTCGGCTTCCACGAGGGCGTTGCTGATCTCCTTGATCATGCCATCGAAGGCCTTCTCATCGAGCGTGGCGGAGCGGGTGAGGTCGGTGACGGCGGAGTTGATGCGCCGCCCTAAATCGGAGAGAACCATGATGGCGGTGTTGTAATCGTTTTCGCGGAGTGTCTTGTTGTCGGAGGTGCGATTACATGGACCAATAACGCAAGTCGAGTCGCGCGGTGCAGTTATTAGTTGACAGCAAGTGAATTCACGATCGCGGCTTCCCCGCCAGGTATTGTGGGGAAGCCGCGATGGCAAGGGCCGACGGAAGCCTTCCGCGCCGTCGCCAAACTAATTTTTGGTTTGAAGAAGTCGCGACCAAGGACCGATGTGATCACGTTCTACACATCGTCAACAAGGTTTTACAAAAAGACCTCAAATCACATCATGGGACCATCGTTGCCACTTTCGAAGAGGAGAAGAGACCCCGACGAGCCGCGCCCAAAGAAGAAGAAGATCCGCATTTCGAAGCGCCAGCCGCAATACCACAGTTCGTCCGAAGATGAAGGAAGCGATAATGCTTCTTCCGCGAACGCAATCCCTCTGAAGCCCAGAAAGGTCAAAGTCGCATCCGAAGAGCCGGCCGAGGTCGTCGCAACCCCTATCGAAGAGACTGTAAAGCCCAACGGCGCATCGGCCAAATCGAAAGCTGCACCTGCGAAACCGATTCTCAAGCACACTCTTCCGATCAAGACGAAGAAGCCCGCGCCTCCAAGCGACGAAGAGGAGGACGAGAATGACTCCGAAGATGAGGTCCACGACGTTGCCACAAACACAGCCCTGAACGCCGCACCTTTACAAGACGAGAGCGATGCCGATGAGGATCTGGAGATGGATGAGCCAGCGACTGGAGAGAGCAGTGCGGACGACGACGATGAATACGACAACGACGAGCCAGAGCTGGACTCGGATCTCGAATCGGAGACATCGATGAGCTCCAGCAACGCCGCGGCAGAGAAGAAGAAGCGCAACGACCCTAACGCTTTCGCGACAAGCATGTCGAAGATTCTCGACACCAAACTCAGCACATCAAAGCGATCCGATCCGGTTCTCAGTCGATCCAAGACCGCAGCAGATGCAAACAAGTCTCTTGCGGACTCGAAGTTGGAATCGAAAGCTCGCGCACAGATCAAGCATGAAAAGAGAGCGCTACTTGAGAAGGGACGTGTGAAGGATGTCTTGGGTCTGGAGAACGAGAATGTGGCTACGGGCGCCGTAATGGAAGAAGAGAAGAGGCTGAAGAAAACAGCGCAGAGAGGTGTCGTCAAGCTTTTCAACGCTGTGAGAGCAGCGCAGGTCAAGGCCGAGAATGCTATGAAGGTGGCAAAACAGGACGGTGTTGTCGGTCTCGGCAAGAGGGAGGAGAGGATGAACGAGATGAGCAAGCAAGGTTTCCTGGACTTGATCTCGAGCGGTGGCAAGCCTACTGCTGCTGCATGAGCGTGGAACTTTTCTTAGAGCGATATTGTATGCATATCGAGTTCTCATTCGCAGTTTTGTATTGTTGTCTGGCCGTTAAATGTCGTACCTCATATCAAGTCCGTACCCAGATGGAGGAAAAATAATCAAAACGCTATGCATGCCGCCGACCGCGCCTTGCCAGAAAAGCGACCGTCAATTGCTAAAGCAAAGAGAACAGAAAAAGGTATCCCTCAAGCCACGCCGGCTATCATACAAATATTCCATTCACTGCCATGTCCTCTCCCTCTCTTCCTTTCACCCTCACAACCCCAAGGGGTTCTCCGCCGTCTGTCTGTTCCCTCCGATCCTCTCACCGCCCGGCAAGTCTTTATCCTTGACATTCTCCTTCTCGCCCTCCCACTTGTGAGCGTTGCGAGCGGTGTTCTGTACCCTCTCGGCAGCTTCGCCGGGTGGCTCTCCGATCTTGCCAGTGATTTGGCCCACGGTGGGCTTGAGAGTTGCTTGGAGACCGCGGCCTACGGGGTCGCCGACGTGGTGGAGGAGGCCTGTTTGGAAGGAGAGGGTTGTTAGGATGAATCGTTGTTTGTGAGATTGAGTGGGGGAAGGGAGGTTTACCTTCGCCTTGGGCAAGAGGGCCGTCAGGTGCGATGGGCATGTTGATGATGTGATGTGATGTGATGTGTGTTTGTTGGGCTTGGTAGTGACTTTGCTTGTGACTGTAGCAGGAATATTAGAGCGGCCGTTTGTAGTCTTCCAAGTAAAGTAAAGATAGGTATCTATAAGGCTCGGGAATGAGTAGTAGAAGACGCAACGTAAATACCACCTACATACGTATTTAGTGCGCCTACAAGACGGGATTGTGAGGATCTACATCAGCAGACATGCCACCGCCACAACGAACGCCCTTATGTTTCTTCATATTTGCGTGTACATCGAGAGATGTATAGACTCGCCGTGCCACAGATGACGAAAGGTGAGTGCCTGGGCAAGAAGCTAAAGGCGGGAGGTGGCATTTTATCTCCACTTCACTATGCCGAGGACCCAGATGAAGTCACCCTTTCGTCTGCTTGTTTTTTTCCTTGTCTCGTGTTGACAACACATCGTTCAGTCCTTTATCACCCGTGATATGTGAGATATCCAGTAACGTGGCAGTTTTTTGTGCTCAACAAGACGATCTCAATAAGATGACCCTCTACAAGACATGTTTTCAAGGCATATGAGAGGCACGAGAAAGATTTGTGTACATGTGACGGCACGCGGCTGGGAAGACGCGCTGTTTTGCGTGACGACCGGGGTCCTCCTTGCAGATTTCCAAGCCCTGAGATGGGAACATGCGCTGGCGATCATTATTACTATTGCACGTCTAGTATACATGTACTGTTGTACTCCCGACTAACCAAGCAAGCAAGCAAGCAAGCCTACTCGACACACGGCATGAACGGTGTTTTTCAATTTGCCCGCGGCGTGACGAGGAAACAACCAACGGACTGAGAGAGTAAAAGCAAATGATACATGCAGCTCGGATGAATCGACTTCTTGTGAACTGTCACTGCTCCTCTGGATACAGCACTTCCACGGCGCCTACCTCCACCTGACATGCAGCAAAACACTGTGAAGAACAAGGTGCAAAGCTCTTCGCCAACTGCAACGATATTCTGGACGTAGCAGAACAGTACCTTCAAAGCACAACGAGCGATGCGCAGTAGACGTCGCGGCTGAACATAAATGCTTGAGTCGGGAGCCCTGCCCACCCTCTATCTGATTGCTCTCGAATGCCGAGAATCAGCTCTGAGGCGCAGAACGAGGAGCTTAAGACTTTGGAGTATCGAGGTGCTGGAGATCCGATTGCCATGCGCTCCATGATGATTGTTGACTCTGAGTTCACGTACTAGTCCGCATACTACTCTTCCCAAGGCATGCACTAGGCGACACTTCCCTTTTCGACATTGTGAACCTCGACGACACCGTGACAATGATTTGTTTCACCAAATTACCACTTGCTCATTTTGATTCTTCCTACTTCAGCCCTCCTGACAGCAAAAGGCTCTGCCCGGTCATGTAACCAGTCCGGCAAAGCATGGTGACGACGTTTGCACACTCCTGCGTGCTCCCACTCCTGCCTACCGGGATGTTCTTCACATCTCCAGGAGTGCCCTTCAGCTGCTCCTCGGTCTGGATCATCCCCGTGCCGGTTATCATGGCAGGCGCGACATCGTTGAAAGTAATGCCGCTCTTACCCATCTTGTTGGCGAGATTCTTCGACAGGCCCTGGACGCCGGCTTGGAGATTCTGTCAGTGGTTTACGAAACAATCAGGGAAGGTCGGAGCTCACCCTTTGATGCACTGTAATGGCAGCCGTTGATACTGGTCCCTCCAGCCGCAATCGAGCTGATGTAAATCACTCGACCCCAAGCCTGCTCCAGCATGTGAGGCACGGCCAACTTGGTAATGATGAAAGAGCTCCTCAAGTTCACATTGATGGTATAATCCCACTCGTCGATCTCAATGTCAAGAATGTTGCTCACCCGCTTCCCGTAACCGGCGTTGACTACAAGAATGTCAGGATGTTTGCCGTGTGATTCTTTGACCTCGTCGAACAAGCGCTGAAGATCTTCTTGTTTGGAGACATCGCATTGGTGGGACGAGATGGTTCTGTTGTCTGATTTTGAAGCGTTGAGGTCTGTGATTAGCTCGGATAGGCTGGTCTTGTTCGTGCTGTATGTGAGGGCTAGCGAGGCGCCGTTGATCAGGAGGTCGCGGGCACAAGCTGCTCCGATGCTGTTGATGATTGTGAGTACATGTACATGTATGTGTTTCGGTTGTTCGGCATTTGACTGTTGTCAGGTGGTTCTTACCCTCCCGATGCGCCGGTTATCAGAGCGAGCCTTCCCTCGATCTCGTTGTCGACGACCATGATCGTGTTGTTGTATTCAAGTGCAAGTACCTTGAATGCCTACATACATACCTGCATACAACAATACCTTGGTAATCGACCAAGCCCCGCTATACCTCACACTTCTCCGCCCCACTCTGTCGGCGTTTGAAGGCACACCGTGTGTAGTCAGCATGGTACCGTGCGAGTCAAAGTGTGAGTGTCAATCTAATCTAACCATTCTCGTGTTAGTTTGTCTCGGCAAGACACATGTCGTTCTTTTCCATACAGACAACCGTATTGAGGCAGTGCAAAAGATAGCTCTACTCCTCATCCACTAGATTGATTGACTACTCCCAGTCTCAGATCACGTCACGGCCTCAGGCACTTCTTTACTGCTCAAGGTTGTTACACGGCGTGGCGACAACATGACACCACGACAACACAGAGAATGTACAGTCATCCACCTACATCGCCCGGAAAGCCGTCAAGCCGTCCATTGGCTGCTAGAGAGCCAAGCCCGAGCCATCGACACTAAGGTTACTCCGGCGCGCAGGCCCCATTCAGCTCCTGAGTACGCGTCCATGTCCAGACCCAGAGACGGCGACAGCGACAGAGATTTCACCACCTGACCGAGCGAAGAGAGCCTCTTCGATATCATGCCTGGCGACCACAGCAGCAGCGACGCCAAAAGATCGCGGTCCGCCACGCCCGATGGAGACCACCAGGGCCGCCAGCGTTCGCGAGCCGCCTGCGCTCCATGTAAGTTCACTCGCCTTCAGCCCTACGAGATACGCCAATGCAACATCAACATCAACACCTACTTACACCTTCTCTCAAGGCCGCCAGCGGAAGCGCAAATGCGATGGCAAGATGCCTTGTGGCACCTGTGTGCGCTACGAGTACCAGTGCGAGTATGCGCCCGGGAAGCGCCAGTCATCTCACCACATGAACGGCGATAACCCGCCTGAAATCCCTCATCAGCAACCAAGCTGGCCTGAGACCCACGATGTCAAACCGAGTGTCATCCAGCTCCAGGCGCATCCTCTCACTGCACCTGGAGCTCGCTTCCACCACCGTAGCATTCTGGATCCTGTCAAAACCCGATTCGTGCGCGCAAATTCTGCTATAGCCTTCCCTAGAATCCTCGGCATGGACATGGAGTCTGAGAGCATTCCACGCCTTCACAGCTTCGGTTGGTGTATGGGTATTCGCCAGGAGGAACAGGATCCCGTCTTCGACATCAGCACCCTCGTCTCGTGGATCGACATGCAGCGCCTTGCTGCCGTTTACTTTGCCATTGTAAAGCCGGAACTCGGCCTATTGGAGGAGGGTGACTTTCTTGAGCGTGCGGCCGCGCGATATGCCGATACCAACGGCTTCAACGAGCTTGACCCGATCTTGCTTATGGTTGCGGCTCTCGGCTCGTTCTTTTCTCCAAATCCCCATCCCAAGGAAGCAGAGTGTGTCCGGATGACGAAGACAATCATGACTTGGCGTCGACTAAGCATAAACCCTTCGCCAAACACCACAGCTACATGGATCCTCATCACCATTTACATGCGCTGTACTGGACGACCTCACGGATCTTGGCTTGCGAGCTCCATCGCCATGCACCAGGCAGAAGCCAGTGGACTTCATAAGGAAATGCAGACTATTGCAGTAGTCTACCCAGCAGCCAGTGCCGCGGATCATCGTCTGGTGAAGACACGAAGAAAGCTCTTTTGGATTGCCCGCGCACTTAATATTGTCTTTTCGTTCGAGTATGGCCGGTCAAGGGTGAACTTCGACGTGATCACAACCAAGAAGCCTCCACCAGACGCCAGCTCGATGTTTGTAGAACTGGCAGATATCCTCCCAAGCGATTTTGTTGACCGCGAACGCGAACCCGATCCGCCGGCAGCTCTAGGCAACGCGCTCACTCGGATCGAAGAAATGGCGACGGATTCATCTTTCATGACGCTTTTGAGAGCAGACATGGCGTTTGCAATCTACCGGAGACTGTGGCTCATGAGCCTGACAGATGCCAAAGACCGCGCAGAGACGATTTTGAACATTGGCAGAGCGGCGCTTGATGCCTCTAAGAACCTGCTCGAAAGTCGAACGCCATGGTGGAACGTGTTGCACGTACCATTCCAATTCGTCAACGTCGCCCTGGCAGTGAGCACGCCGAGGTCCCTCAGTCACATCGCGGAAGCGATGGCGCTGCTGCAGCAGATTGCAGACGCCTACCCAACCCACATGGTGCGCGAGGCAAACAACCAGGCAACAGCTATGGTACGCATGAGCCGGTCACGCAAGGAAAAAGAGCTCGAAGCATTACGGGACCTGCCTGACGCGCCGCCTTTCGACAATCCGCCGAGTATCGGGTCAACAAGCGGTATGACCGAGGCGCCGAACGTTGACTGGAACATGGACATGCCCTTTGAGTGGGACATGTTTCTCAACCCGAACCTGGTCATGTCTGCTCAGCAGAACCAGTTTGCAAATATGCAGGTCCCGGACGCAGCGTTTCAGAATACCTTCGGCTTCTGAGCGAATGCAGAGGCTTGCAAGTGCTGAGATGGCTCTCAGGGACAGATATCCGGTGCCAGTCATGGCGCCGTTGGTATCAGTCTCTCCCGATTGATCTGTCCCTCAGAATGATTGCAAGTGCTGAAGCCTGAGATGGAACCGACCTAAGACCTGTTAGGTGCCAAGTTCCTTGCGAGGTCAGAGAGCATAGCGAAGAGACGGAGTACACCGACCCACGTGCTCTTATCACTGCTATCACTGCAGGAAAGGGCTGAACATCCCTGTCTGTAACTCACATATCTCTGGCTGCAAGATTGCCGATCTCTTGACTTCGCTAAGCAAGCCATTGGTCCGGGTTCCTGCCGAGGTGTTACATCTGGGTAAAGATCGGCGCGACGCATGACTTGGTCTTTCTACCTGAGCAAACCAAATGCAGCCAACTTTTAGCCTAGCACTCTCCAGCAAGCAAGAATGCCCGCCAACCACACGTGTATTGGGTGAGAGTTCGACTTGCCCTTGGTGGTTAATGCGTCGGTGGTAGCACTGCGTCTAGCGCGGAACACGGTGTGAAGCACACATATGGAAGGTGCTTCAAAGGGCTGTCGGTCGGGTTGATATAAAGGTACAAGAACGTAGCACGTATCTATGAGTACAATCAGTACACTATATTGCTCGAAACCGCGTCGCCTTCCTCGCAACAACAACAAGTTCGCTGCACCCACACTCGCTCACAAGCACACCCAGTCACTCGTTTCGATGGCGTTTAACACCGCACTCACCATCTTTCTCGCAGCCAACGCCGCCCTCGCCGCCCCCATCGACTTGGTCATCGAACGTAGAGGCGACCTGCCCACGCCAATTGCCGTCTCAACAGCTCGTTCATACCTGTCGCAGCTCACCGTCGAAGCCGAGAACAACAGCCCCGCCTACGACCGTGACCTGTTCAACCACTGGATCACCATCAGCGGAAGCTGCAATGCTCGCGAGGAAGTGCTAAAGCGAGACGGCAGCAACGTCGTCACGAGCAGTGCGTGCGCGTCTACCTCGGGCTCTTGGTACAGCGACTACGACGGCTTGACTTTCACGGATTCCAGCGCGGTCGATATTGATCACATTATCCCTCTTGTAAGCCATTGACTGCTGCCATGCAATTATGCCATGTACAAGCCTCATGAGAGCTCCACGCTGACTGAATCTCGCACTACAGAAAGAAGCTTGGGTTTCCGGTGCCAGAACCTGGACTGATGCTCGCCGTGAGGAATTCGCCAACGAGTGAGTTCACCCATTGCCATCACAGTCGATCAATTGATTGATCGATCCTTTCACGTCGTCGCACCTTCGGTAACGCACTCAGAAGGCTCGTGCTGACCTGTTGTTCCAAAACAGCCTTACCCGCCCTCAACTCCTCGCAGTAAGCGCCACCAGTAACCGGCAAAAGGGAGACAAGGACCCCGCCGAATGGCTACCCGAAAGAGAGGCTTACCAGTGCGAATACGCAAGAGCCTGGATCCAAGTCAAGCAGTATTACGATTTGAGCGTGGATACCTTGGAGAAGGCCGCGCTTTCGGACGTGCTGAACGGTGTCTGCTAAAAGTCGTTGTTCATGAGCCGCTGCTCCTGCTTTGCAGCTCAGCTTGTGTAGGCGATCCTGGAAGCCTATATGCCTGCCATTTATGATCACAGTTTGCGCACTAAACGCAGCCATCCTGCCTCTTTGGCAAAAGCCAGCAGATGCAGTTCCACCATCTCGCATTGATGTCAACGGACCGTCGTTACTTAGCCCTTGAGAGCCACCATCTCTTCGCCGCCGCCGGATTTCTCGTTCAACACCCCAGCCTTCCTCAAAATCTTCACCACATCATCTACAACCCCAGTCTTGACGCCCCTCACATCCTGCGAAAACTTCACAGTCCCCATCCATTCCTTCGCGTCTTCTTTTGAATACTCCATCGTGCTTGTGATATGGCCCACAGCCTCCTCTTCATTTTGCAAATAGTGCTTAACTCCTTCATTCAGCTTCTCTAGCAGGGACTTCACAGCGCTGTCCGAAGGGTCTCTTGCAGCGATCATCCAGCTCGGCCAGGGAGTGTAGATTTCGCCGATGCGCTTCAGCTCGCCATTGTCCCAGTATGCTTTGGTTGTGAAGTGCTCCCACATGAAGAAGTCGGCGGTTGTGGGCTCCTGGCGGACGGCGCGGCGGAGAGCAGCGAAATCGCCTGAAGGGACGACGCTGAAGGGTTCGTCTTTCTTGCCGTCGCTGGATGATGAGGAGAGCCAGTTGTGCTGGTCTGCGAGGACGTAGGCCATTACGTAGGAGCCGCTGTTGGTGGTCAGCCTGCTGTTCCACGCAGTCTTCCATTTCCATTCTCAACCACTGAATCGCAGTGCCAAAGCATCTCGCATATTTTTTTCTCCTTCTCTTTTGCTTTTGAGATCAGAACTCACCTCCCAATGCGACTAACGCCCACCCGCGTCCCTTTCAAACCATCCACACCCTGCACATCGTCCCTCTCTTTGCCAGTCGAAATCGCCCACCTCAGCGGCGATTCGACATAAGTCCCAGCAAGCCCATAAGCCGGGGCACCTTCCTCTCCTGCAGCGAGGCTCTTTCCCAGGTCTGCGACAAAGCCTTCAGTCAAGCCGATAGCAACATCTAGGCGCTGGCTTTCGTCGGAAGTTTTGAGCCGTTTGGTGAGGTCGCCAGTGCCTGTGGGGACGGGGATCAAGTCGGCATTTAGGTTGAAGTGGCGCTGGGCGAAGTGGAGGGGCGTGGAGAAGTGCTCTGTTGTTTTGGAAAAGTGTCAGTTTGGGTTGGTACTTACAGCCCCGGCTTGAGGGGATTGGAAAGACGCCGTGCTTGTCGACTCTCTCGTCTTGCCTACCGGGGATGTAGCCTATACGGAGCTTTGTTTGGGCCATTCTGACGGTTGTTCGAGTGAACATGAGAGGTTGGTGGGATTGATGAGTGAGTACATATAGGATGGAGAGCGAGCGGTCGTAGTGGGGGAAGGCGCGTCTGTTGCATGTGAAGAAGGCGGGGCTCAAGGTTTACGTCAGCATTCGATGGTGCCCAATTGCGGAAACCCGATCGGATGTTTATGTTTATACATGTCTCACGCAACCTCACACACCGCCTCCGGTCGATCGGTCGTCCTTCTTCGACTACTGAAGTTGTGCATCATTACATCATACGCGGAGTATGAGGTTCACTATCTTTCTACTACTGCAGAGAGCACGCCTGTTGAAAGCTTATGTAAGGGCAAGCGATATCGAGGAGATTCCGATCTTGCGGTGTTTTTTTGGCGTTAGTATTTCGGCTTCGGGTAGCTATTGGCCTCTATGTCAGAGGTGATCCTTTCGGAGAGGTATGGACTAGTATTTAACAAGGCTCGTTGTTATCTTCTTCCATCTGAAGTAGATCTCTAAGTTCTACAAAGTTATAGCATTTCAAACATCAACTTTGAAGCAATCAGCATCTACGGTTGAACAACAACAACTAAAATGCTCATAAATTCAGTCGGGGTGTCTATCAGCATCGAATCAAAGCCGCAAGTACGTCCTGTGAGTGAGTGCTTCCTATTTCTCGTTGTTCTTCTCAATTTCATCGGGGCGATCGATAGACTATCCCCATATCGTGGAGATCTTCACGTGTTATCCCAAAATAGGAAAATGAAGAATTCCTTTGAGCCGATCGTCTTTTTGAGTTCTAGCTTATGCTCAACTTCCTTCGATGATAGTGCGGGCGATGGATAGCTCGGGATGATCGATTCTTCTAGAGAGACTGTTGAGTGGTTGCTTGACGCTTTTGACTCGTCGACCATTGAGTGAAGTCATCGTCAGAAATGGAACTCATATATGGTGTGGTAGGTAAGAACTTCGAATTGTCTGCTGTCCTTTGAACGGCAGCTTCTTCGGACCAATCTTTCTTCTCAAGAGCGTTCGACCTATCTTGCGCACAACATGACGTTCACCTCGTTCTGCGTCTCGGCTCTTGTTATCGCATCTCAAGCAAATGCTCTCTCATGGGAGCAACCCGCAGGCTTGCCTCGCTATGGCTCATTTTTCGGCTTCCCAGGGAAGAATGCCACTTACGACTATGTCATTGTCGGAGGCGGCACGGCCGGCTTGACAGTTGCGTCACGGTTGGCGGAGAACAAATCGCTTTCCATTGCGGTGGTAGAAGCCGGCACATTCTCCGAGATAAGCAATGGCAACAATAGCCAGGTTCCGGCCTACTCTTATGGCAGCGTGGCGGGCGGTGGTGAATATGTCAACCCTTGGATCGATTGGGAGCTGGAAACTACACCTCAACCTGTACGTTTTCCTTGCGGACAGACATTACGTCTACCGGACCTTGGGCGACACTGACTTCCAATCTAGCAACTTCACGGCAGGCGGATCTTTTATGCTCAAGGCAAGGCCCTGGGCGGCAGCAGTATTCGCAATCAGATGATCTACCAGCGAGGTACTCGTGGCAGCTATGATCGTTGGGCGGAGGAAGTCGGCGACTCGTCCTACAGATGGGACAATATACTCCAGTATTTCGACAATAGCGTCGACGTGACTCCTTACAACAACTCGTTCAGAGCTGCCAACGCTTCCGTCAACACCCAAGAATACAGCCTGGCGGCGGAGCTGAAGTCGGGAGGGCCTTTACAAGTATCATGGCCCAATTTCGCCATGCCATTCAGCTCTTGGGGAATCCAAGGCTTGTTTTCCAGTGGCGTACCACGCTTGAGCGGCTTCTTCAGCAGTGGCGACTTGCACGGCGCGGCGTATAATGTGAGTATACATGTCAAACGAATTGGTAGTGCGGATGTCGTTGCTCACCAAACTTTCAATGCAGCCGTTCACGATCGACCCCAAGTATCAGACTCGGTCTTCTTCAGAGTCTAGCTTCCTCCAGCACGCGATCGAATCTTGTGCACCGCTGACAGTCTACCCAATGACCCAAGCCATGCAAATCCTGTTCGACGACAACAAGCATGCCACCGGAGTGAAAGTACAAAGCGCAGGCCGTAACTATACTCTGAGCGCGAAGCACGAAGTCATCATCAGCTCCGGCGTTTTCCACTCCCCTCAACTCCTAATGGTATCCGGGATCGGGCCACGCAAGACACTCAAAGAGCACAAGATCCCGCTCATCGCCGACCGCTCAGGCGTCGGCCAGAACATGCACGACACCTGCAACGCCGGCGGCATCACGTTCCCCGTATCGGTCATCAGCACGGCAATCAGACAACGCAACGCCTCGTATGAAGCCCAGGCCGTTGAGTCGTTCAACACAAACGGCAGTGGCATTCTGACCAACACAGGCGGAGATGTCCTAGCGTTCGAGAGCCTCCCCGACTCCTACCGCGCTCATCTCAGCGACACTACTCGCAACCGACTGGCTAACTGGCCTGCCGACTGGCCCGAGACCGAGTACACTCTGTCCAGCACGGGGAAAACGCTCGAAGGCGCCTCAGCTACATCGGAGAACTACGTCAGAATCGGAATCTTACTCGTGGGTACTTTGTCGCGAGGAAACTTGACCATCCAATCGGGCTCAATGCTTGACAAGCCTGTCATTTCCACCAACTGGCTGCTCGACGAGGCCGATCAAGAAGTCGCAGTGCAAGCTTACAGGCGCGTCCGAGAGTTCTGGAGCCACATCAACATCACTACCGGTCCGGAAACAAGTCCTGGGTGCAACGTGACCAGTGACGCGGATCTCCTGGATTTCATCAGGGGCGCTGTCGCGCCGATTCATCATGCGACTTCGACTTGTAAGAGAAACTTGAGCGTCTGGTCTTCTTCGACGTGAATGGTATGCTGACGAAATTTACAGGCATGATGGGTCGAGCGAACGAGACTATGGCTGTCGTCGATTCGGAGGCAAGAGTCTTTGGTGTTTCGGGGTTGAGAGTCATCGACTCGTCGAGTTTCCGCTTCACGCCTCCTGGTCACACGCAGGCTGCGACTTGTGAGTGACAACTTCCTTTCCCTGAGAAGCCGACTTTTTGCTAACAAACGCTCAGATGCACATGCGGAAAAGCTTGTTGAAGATGTCAAGCGTTCGTTGGCGAGCAAGGCTCGATGAGTCGAGGTCTTGAAGTTACCTCATAGAGGTGACGGCTGCGTCTAAACGAGATAATGAGTCTTTGACAGCTTGAAGTTGGATCGCCGTCTTCGCTTCCGATCATCTGCTGTATACATGTCGTGCAGGTTGCTGTAGCAGAGTAAATGCTTTCCAGGTCCAAAGAGATAAGACGTGTAGGTACAGTGGTCAGCCCGAGTGCACCATTCAAACCTCGCAAACGCAATTTTTTTTGTGTTGAGAGGTGGTCCAGACCATATGGTAATAGTCGGTCAAACGTCTCACCGACAAGAAATGTACAAGTACTGACGAATTGCATGTGCCTTCGATCTGGAAGTTATGTCAGTCATCATCCTCCACCTTCTTACCATGCATATTGCAGCACTCGTGTCATCATTGAATGGATGTAACACGCAGTCGACACACGCAGTCGCGTGACCGTCTTCACATGCAGTTGGGCGTGATGGCTGTAAAAACCAATACGGTGGTTCTCAGCCCTAGGACCGGAAAGAGACAGGATGGCATTCTCGTTACCGCAATTGGCGTGATGGTAACAGGCGCGTGCCGTTGTCTGACACACGACTGACTAAGTGACAGTATGTAGTGGAGTAAGGGCAGTCATAATGTTTCGTTGCGCTTGAGGCGGCCTGGGCTGGTCTAAAAATTGCGGCGTCGTGGGCGTCGAAGGCTTTTCACAGTGGCTGTATGCAACGGTGAGCAGACGGGATACAAAGAACAGGACTTTGTTTGGTGTTGGTGAGGGACTGATCTCACATGATCCTGTGCTCGCTTGTCATGGAAGGGCAAAGGTCAAGTGCCATGAGTCGTCGGTGACGCATGGTCGCTTGGCGGGTCCTGCACGCAACTGGATATGGAAGTACCTGGTAGTACGGCAAGGTAAACAGCTGCTGCCCCTCTATCCTTGAGGTATCAATCTCGCCATCCCTCTATTCCTCTGTTACATCCTCGATAACGACTCCTTCACACCTCACCCGCCCACCCGAACAACGCATACATCTACCCGAACGCCCATCAATATCAATCAACATACAAATACGCCCTTCGACTTCAAGTTGCATCGCTTTGGCGCACGACTCTGCGTACCTGCATCGACTCCACCAGCTGTGACGACTTTCACGTGCTCGATTGCCTCTTTCCTTTCCCTGCTCATCCTTGTAACCAGCTTGAGCTCTTGCCCAGCTTCTAGCAGCAGACAAACAAACAAACAATCATAAAACAAATACACTTCTACCATACCAACCCAACACAGCTCTACCGCCGCCACCATGGCTCACACCGCTGCCCACCAGGACTCACCGCACGAGGTGTCTAAGAGGCCCAAAGGTATTTCTACCACCAAACCATGCAACGCAGCTACGCCTACTAACCACACTTCAACTCCCAGGAATCCTCAAAAACACAAACTCCTTCCAGCAAACATCCCCCGACGCCCGCGTATCACCCACAAGCGAACGCCCATCCCACAGCGCCATCTCCGACCTGCCAGGCCCCGCTCTCACCGACAACAACAACAACGATGCCTCCAACCGGCCCAACATGCCCACCCGCGGCATGTCCGAGAAAGAAATCGTCCAACTCAACACCGAGCTGAACGCAGGCGAAGCTGGCCACCGCCGCACAAGTTCGCATACCCGCAACAGCATGACGCGCCGCCAGTCGTCGAACTCGAACTCGCACGACGAAACCAACCCGCGTCTGAAATGGGACGAGGCCAACCTGTACGTCAACGAGTCGCAGATGGGCGGCCGCATGAAGATCGACGAGCCCAAGACGCCGTACGCTAAGCACTACGACCCGGCCGAGGACGACGCCGAGATCTCGGCCCTCAATGCGCAGGACCTGAATGTTGATGAGCTGGATATGAAGCCCAAGCCTTCCAGCAGCAGCAGCAGGAATAAGCGGGAGAGCGATATCCCTGGCTTGGACATCGGAGAGCCGGAGTTGAAACCTGCTGAGCGTAGGGACAGCGACGCCGATAGGAAGGTGGAGCTGAACCAGGACAGCATGGACATTGACGGCGGACACCACGGCGAGGGCGAGGGCGACATGAGTACGGAGGAGTTGGAGAAGCACAAGCACTTTGAGGAGATGCGCAAGAAGCATTACGAGATGAAGAACATCAAGGACTTGCTGGGGTAAGTTGTTGTTGTTGTTGTTGCGAGAAAAATCTCTCAATCTTACCCACGAGCGCTAACCATCTGATTTCCACACACAGACACCCCGAAGACCTCGATGTCGAAGACGAAGACGACGAGAAGAAGTAAGAAGTAGTAGCGGCTCTGGCTGCTTTCTTCCTTCTATTTTCCTGGGCCATAAATGAGACAACGACATCCATACATGCATAGGCACATGTATCCCCCTTTCAAAGCCTTTTTTTTAGTTCTAACCTGCCGCTCTTCTCTTTTCCTTCCGAATCCACAATCACATTTGGCATTTGCAGGCGCTGGGTATCAATTAATGGTCATGACACGCAAGGAAGAGTTTTTAATTTATTTCCGGAAGACCCCTGTCGTTTGTTGTTTTCTGGCAACGAATGAATGCATCATATATGTTATCTGTGGGTAAAGGGAATTGGAGGCTTTCGCACACGTAGGCCCGTGGCAGAATTGGTATGGTATGGAATCGTATGGGCGCACATGCGGGTGGCCTGATCAATACGCATTGAAGCAAACGAGAATGGATGACATTTCGAGAACTCTCAAGAAAAAAATGGAATCAAGTCATATCAAGAGGTAAAGAAGACGTGTTAATTGTTATTTCGAAAGTCCTCGATTTGACCAAAAAGCCGCCAAAAAAACAAATGGTGGTGGGTATCTTCGTTCTAACATACATTACGATTCTTCTTTCTTTCTCTTTCTCTTTCTCGTCTTCTTTTGTGGTGCCGTCTTCCCGTGCTTAGTTGGTATCCTCGATCAGTAGAAATGGAAAACAATCGTCGTCGTCGTCGTCTTTGTCGGGTGAAAGAATGAACGGGTCTCGAACGCGAGGGGACACTGCTCCTCGCTCAGCCCAGAACACGTGCATGTACCAACGAACATGCCCTTGCACAAGCTCTGCCAAAACCGCGCCAAACACTCACCCCTACAATCCGAACATCATCACACCTTCCTCAAAACATCTACACACCAATCCTTCGCAACCCTACTCTCCTTCAACCCATACCTCCACGCCAGCGGGAAAACATGCATCTGCTTCTCCCAATGCAGCCAACTACCCCCCACGCCCGCCTCCACCAACCGATCGCGGAAAAGCAGCCCGTCGGGCGTCAGGATATCGTACCCGCCCGTCACGCCGTGCACGCTCACGCCCCTGTCGCGCAGGGCGTGCAGGACGCTGTCGTCCACGAGTAGAGGGGAGAGTTTGGGGTCTGTGGCGGGCATGGAGGCGCGGTAGACGTCGCTGGTTGCTTCGATGAATTTGTGGCGCAGGAGGGGGTCTTTGGGCTCGAGGTCGAGGATTGCGGGGTTGGAGCGCCGGAGGTCGACGGAGGCGCCTAGGACTAGGATTGCGGAGGGCATTGGTGGTGGTGGTGGTGGTGGTGGTTGTTGTTGTTGGGGGTTTGAGGCTGATTTTGTTTCTGCTTCTGCTTCTGCTGCTGCGCGGAGCATTTCCAATGGTAGAGCGAGAGCGAGGTTCCCGCCTGCGGAGTCGCCGGCTAGGATCGCGGTTTCGTTTGCGGCGGCGGAGGCGTTTAGGAGGACTGGTAGGAGAGCTAGCAGGATCGGGACGGAGTTTGGCGCGGGCGAGTTGGGCGCTAGAGGGTAGGAGACCAGGGAGAGGGTGGCATTAGGGATGGAAGCGGCCAGTTTGGAGGCAAAGGCCCAGTGGTCTGCTGAGGCGGGCATGCGCCAGCCGCCGCCGGCGAAGTAGTAGATGCGCTTGTGCTTCTGGGCTTTTTCGTCTGGTTTGTGCATGCTGCTAGGGTGGGCGCTGCCGCCGGGCAGATTGTGGGGAGCTTTTGCGGTCATGTCGTAGATGAAGATGTCGTTCACTTTGCGCTCTGAAACATTGCAGCGGGTTGTGGCGTGTTTGGGTATGTCTAGTTGGGGAGAGCCTGGTGGGAGCTCGCAGGTCATTTTGGTGATTTTGGGGCCGAATGGGCGGAGGAAGGTGTGTAGGATGGCCATTAGGAGGGAGCGGTTGGTGCGGTGATCTATTTGCATGGTGTTGCTGCTGTTGGCTGGCGTGAGTTCTGGGGTGGTCGAGGTGGATTCCATTGTCGTTTTGCTCTCTGGCGGTATTTGAGGAGACTGGGCTGGCTTAGTATCATCTTCCATGGCTGGCGGAAGGTTGAGAGATGGTCAGATTCGACGTGAGGGAGACCGATGTGTGAGAGAGGGTGTGTGAGAGAGAGAGAGAGGAAGCGCGTGAGATGGAAAGGAATACAGTACTACTGGGTCTGCGGGTTCTGTTCAGCGTAGATCGCATGGGTCCGTCGATCAGGGCCGTGGCAGATTGCAGAGTAGGCAGACCTCTACTGGCGAAGACTCGAATGAAATATGACATTGATTGCGTGTCAAGGAAGCCTTCAATCCGTTCACGCGTGTAGCCGAGTTATTGAGTGAATTTCTCTGAGCTCTTCACAGGTGGTTGGCACACGGTTGGATGCATCTCGGCGTGTCGTCGACGAGACTTCGATGTCGATGAGTTCGATGACATCGTTCACACCAGCCGTTTAAAGTGGAAATTCTGTCTGCAATGACCGAACCCTGCATCGGTTCGAGTCAGCTCATCGGGTCCACATGGCCCGAGGTTGTTGCCGACAAGCTCTCCTCGCTTTCTCCTAGAACAACTGTTCGATTTCTCCAGATGGGGAACTGGGGGAATGTGAATGGGGAAGGTTTCAATGATCCATATGTGTGGTAGGAGTATATTCGAAGCCTAACCTGTATACACATTCTGTCACATAGTACCGATGTTGCATTGTTGCTGTTACGTTGCCATGTGGAATTCAGGCGTTGGCGCTTTCATCATCCCGCAGGCGTCGCTTGGGGCCAAGGACACAATCTTCCCAACTACATCATCACCTTCCCACTCGCAAAGCACTTTGACGAGTCAATAATCGTAATCAGACACGCGCTGCTTCCTAATACTGAGAGTCTTGGGCTTTGCAACTCGCAACTGCCAATATGGTAAGATATCAAGATGACGGGAAGCTGCACCCTGCTATCTGTACAAATTACCTGCATACAGCAATTCAAGATCAACATACTCGTCAACGGCAAGTAGCATATCTTTTTGAGTAACATTACTACTGATTCTGTACTTCCCCTCTCACTGGCTTCTTGGGGCCAAGACGAGAGATACCACCTACCAATTCGGTCCTGATAACAGCATTTCCACGAACTTACTCATGGGATAAGGTGTACTATAAGAACAGCCAGTTCTTCAGGACCTCACGGCGTCTTCGAAGACCATACCACATTATATCTGCCGGACTGCCTATCATGAAGACGAGCCTGTTGAGTGCACTTCTTGCTTCCGCGGTTGCGGCCGCACCCACCGTCGAGCGTCGTGCAAACGGCTACGAAGGCTTCAAGGTTCTGCGGATGGAGACTGGAGAGCGATTGGAACAGGTCAAAGACTTGTTGTCTGCCTTCAACTACGACGAATGGACCCACGATGCTTCCAAGTATATTGACTTTTCCATCTCGCCTGAGCAAGCAAGCCAACTTGAGGCATTGGGAGCTTCATTTAGGGAGATTCACAGCGATTTGGGCTTGGACATCGCTTACGAAAGCAAGCCAGGCGGATACAAAGGTATGATATGCTCGATAGAAATCTCTTCCAGACCTATTCAGACTAACAACTCGTCCAGGCAAGAACACAACGGGAGCCTTGCCTGACCTTTCATGGTTTGACAGCTACCACCCCTTCCAAGACCACCTCGACTACCTAGACGATCTGACCGACGCCTTCAACAACTCCGAGACATTCGTATCCGGCACATCCCTCGAAGGCCGCGATCAAAAGGGAATCCACTTCTGGGGCAAGCACGGCAAAGGCAAGAATAAGGCAATCCTATGGCATGGCACCACTCACGCCCGCGAATGGATCTCCGCCATGACCGTCGAATACCTCGCCTACCAACTCATCGCCGGCTACGGCAAAGACAAGCTCGTCACCTCATTCCTCGACTCCTACGACTTCTACCTGATCCCCTTCGTCAACCCCGACGGCTTTGTATACACCCAGACCAACGACCGCCTCTGGCGCAAGAACCGCCAGACACCCCCTGCAAACTCCACTTGCTACGGCGTCGACCTGAACCGCAACTGGCCGCACGAATGGGACACCAACCCGCAGGGCTCGTCCAACGACTCCTGCTCCCAGACCTACCGCGGCGTGTCTCCCGCTTCAGAGCCCGAAATGGCCGGAATGGCCGGCTTCGCGGACAAGTTGGCCAAGTCACAGGGCCTCAAGCTTTTCATCGACTGGCACAGCTACGGCCAGCTGCTTCTCACGCCTTACGGTTTCAGCTGCGACACTTTCCCTGAAAGCAACGCCGAGCACCTCGGGCTGATGGCTGCTACTGCTGCAGGTATCGCTTCTGTCCACGGCACGAATTACACCGTTGGTCCCGGATGTGAAACTCTGTACCCTACCAATGGTGCTAGCTATGACTATGCTTATGACGTTTCGGGGGCGGAGTGGGCGAGTCTGATTGAGTTGAGGGATGAGGGCGAGTTTGGCTTTGTCTTGCCGCCTGAGCAGATTCTGCCGAATTGTGAGGAGATCTGGGCGGGCACGAAGGTGATGTTGTCGCTTGTGTAGGTGCAGATGAGTATGGCAAACTTATCACAGATGTTGGGAAGGGTGGTGCAGGACCAATTGGATTGCTTTTGCTTTACACAAGCGTATAGATACACCAATACCGCTAATCCTCCCATCGAATCAGCGAATCACATCACCGAATTCGAAACCAATCAAGGTCGATTAGCTCAGTTGGTTAGAGCGTGGTGCTAATAACGCCAAGGTCGCGAGTTCGACCCTCGTATTGACCATCTTTTTGCCTTTTCCCCATTATGGAGAGAGGGGTTGTCATTTTTGAACACCTCGGATAAGTGATCTCAAATACATACATGTACATGTCGTTACTCCGGCAATGATCCACATCAAAACAGGTGCTTGTCTGGTGTGAACTCGCAAGCTCTGGAATAATGACTTTTGAACGCTGCGATACCTAAGGTACTCCGCCGCTTGGACAACCAAGGACTAGACCGACCACAACTGCAACTAACTCCTTCTGATCGCGTAATCGTCTACATCTGCTGTTGCGCGTCTTGCGACATCTATCTTGGTAAGCGACCTGCTCTAGCGCGTCTGGCTGTGAGTACATGTAGGTGACGACCACGTCTACCACATTTCTTTCCGGTGGCCTCCTCCGACTTCGAGACTCAATTTCCAGGATCGCTATATATCGTTCATCGAGTGCCTCGTCACCAGGACCCAGGATCTATACATCAGTTCCCACCAGGACTACCTCACAATGGCGTTCTTCCAGGACCTACCGTGGCATGATGGCGAAATAGCCATGGCAAAAGCGATGAAGGTGCCAAACATGGATAACCCGACCGTCCCCATGCTCTCGCCACAGCTAGCAAACCATTCCCGAGTTGTGCCTCTAATCGCCATCGGAACTCTCGACAAACAAGGCCGCCCTTGGACGACTGTCTGGGGCGGCGAAAAGGGAATCTCACAGCCTATCGCTCAGGGGATATTAGGCATCCGCTCTCAAGTCGTAACCCATCACGATCCTGTCGTCGAGGAGCTGGTCGGCAAGGAAGGCGACGGTACCGTCGTGCGAGAAGAAGGCGTGGGGAGGATGGTGAGTGGATTGACGATCGATCTCGAGACGAGGAAAAGGACGAAACTCTTCGGGCGTATGGTCGCTGGCGCTCTTACTCTGCGAGAAGACGAAGCTACGGATTCGCGGCAATCCATCGCTGAGGTCCAGCTGGTTCTCAAAATCGAGCAGAGTCTGGGCAATTGCCCAAAATATTTGAACAAGAAACATATCGAGCCTGCGGTGTCTGCTCCAGAGTTGATATCAGACTCGCCACAACTACCACAACGCGCACTCGATCTCCTGGCAAAGGCAGACCTCTTCTTCCTTTCAAGCTCCAACCATGATCTGGACATGGACACAAACCACCGCGGTGGACCAGCCGGTTTCGTCCGTGTGATATCAAACGAACCCTCCGGAGCCGTCCTCTGCTACCCAGAATACTCCGGCAACCGCCTCTACCAAACGCTCGGAAACCTACAAGTCAACCCAGCACTCGGCCTCTGCGTCCCGGACTTCGAAACAGGCGACATGCTCTACCTAACCGGCAGCACCCAAATCCTCATCGGCCCAGAAGCCTCCGCCATCCTCCCCCGCTCCAACCTCGCCGTCAAAATAACCACCACAGCCGCCCGCTTCCTGACCACAGCCCTCCCCTTCCGCGGCACCACAGGCGAGTCCTCGCCCTACAACCCGCAGGTCCGCCACCTCGCCTCAGAAAAAACCCCGGCGAAAGCCCTCTCCTCAAACACCGCCACCGCCACCCTCCTCCTCCAAACACCCCTAACACCCACAATCTCACGCTTCAAATTCGCCCTCTCCAACACCACCACCCCCACCACCGCCACCACCCGCAACCCAGGCCAATACGTAACCCTCGACTTCGCCTCGGCGCTCGACATCGGCTACTCGCACATGCGGGACGACGACCCGCGCAGCCTAAACGACGATTTCGTGCGGACCTTCACCGTCTCCTCTCCGCCGGGAAACCCTCCAGACCCGGTGCGCAGATTGAAAGACGATGAGTTTGAGATTACGGTGAGGCGGGTGGGCGCTGTGACGGGGGAGATGTTCAAGTATGTTGGCAGCGAGGGGGGGAGGCGGACGGGGTTGGGGTTGGAGGTTGGGGTTAAGGGGTTTGGGGGGGAGTTTGAGGTTAGGCTTGAGGGTGAGGGTGAGGGGGGAGATGTAGAAATAGAGACAGAGACTGTGGGGTTTGTTGCGGCCGGGGTGGGGATTACGCCGTTGTTGCCTTCTCTCGGGTCTTTGGACCTGCGGCGCTTGCGGGTGCTGTGGACTGTTAGGAGGGAGGATTTGGGGTTGGTGAGGGATGTTTTGGAGGCTTGGCCGTTGTTGGCGGGGAGGTTGACGCTTTTTGTTACTAATGTTGGGGAGGGCGGTGGGGAGGTCTCTGGTCTTCAGCTTGGGATTGGAAGCACGGCGGCGGTGGATGCGGTTGATCTGCGGATTGGGAGGATGTCGTGTGAGGACGTTAGAGCTGACGGCGAGAGCGTGCGGAAGTACTACCTGTGCACCGGGACGGGGATGAGGAAAGTGTTGATGGACTGGCTGTCGGACAAGGAGTTGATTTTCGAGGATTTCAACTTTTAAGTCGTGTTCTCTTGACATGCATGCATACCGGAAAAGCATGCAATAAGGCGTGTATCCGCTGAGGACAGATCGATGCCATCCAACGATTTTCTCCACCTGCGAAGAAGACTTGAAACTTCGGCACGACCATCTCTCGCCAACCAAGTTATACCATCTTCTCCCTCCCCCTCCTCGCCTTCTCCACAACCAACCTCTCCCTCCTCCTCCGCCACCACCAAACCCCAACAAAAACCCCCACAGTCAACACCCCCGCCACCGCCAACGCGACAACACAAGCCCTCCAAGCCGGAACGCCATCGTTGATCTCCGCGATGTTCATGCCGAAGATGCCCGTCACCAGCTGCAGCGGCAGGTACACGGCGGCGAGCAGCGTCAGCATCGTGGCGCGCTCGGCTTGCTTCATCGACGTCTCGGAGTCGCGGACTTGCACTGAGCCGATGAGGAGTTGGATCTCGTCGTTGAGGGTTTTGCTGACGGATTCGAGACGGTTCGAGAGGGTGTTGAGGATGGTTGGGAGGGTCGAGACTTCGATGCGGTTGGGGGAGGTGGTTAGGGGGGCGGCTTGGAAGGAGCCGGCGCGGGTTGTGCGGCTTGAGGGGAGCTGTGTTGCGGTGTGGTTGTGTTAGTCAACTGGTTTCGATATCACGAGAGGGATTGGAAGAGGATGTGCAATAGGGCGGGCTCCATGATTATGAAGAAGGGGACAGGAAGATATCAAACCTGGCTCTCAGCATCCTCCAACTCATAAAGGATCGCCCCTTTAGTATTCCCAATCCCCTCCCTAGCATCGGCCAACTGTCGGCGAAAATCGCTCAAAGCAGTGAAAGTCGTCATGTCGACATCGGTCGCAGCCTGATGCTGCTGGCGCCTCATGTCGCTCTCGATGTGGCACACCACTGCTTCCCACGCGGCTACCACCAGCATCCAGTGCAAGACGAAGTCCGGCCTGCGGGTTAAAAGACCTCGCGAGGCTATGCTCAAGCTTTCTAGCACGGCGGAGAGGGTGAAGATGCGGCACATGAGTTGCAGCAGATCGAGCGGTCGGAAGATCCTGCCGTTGGGCCAGTCTTCGTTGTTCATGGGGAGGGTCAGGCCGTCGCCTGTTCGGCGCTGCAGGATTTCATGGTAGGGCTGGCGGGCATCTGGTTTTATTGGGAGTGGTGCGTCAACGAGGAACAGGTCTGGAGTGGAAGGTCAGATGATGCTGGTTGGCTAGAGAGAAGTGGTGGCGACATACACAGCCCGTCGTGCAGCTCACAGCCCGAGATCCGCATGGTGGCTTTCTCCCACCTCTTGTCGCTGCTGCGAATGAAGACTTCGCGCCTGCAATGGGCTTGTGGGCGATGAATGTGCTCCGGGAGAGGTTTGACGGTTGCGGACTGAAGGAAGCACATGCGCGTCTCGGCGGCAGACCAAGGCTGTATCACACGGTTCTCCTTACAACGCAAGGATTGCACGGTGCGGATGCCGTCGAGGTGGAAGCCGGCGACTTTTGCCGCTGGGGCGTGGTGTTGCGATATGTCTGTGATGGCGACGGAGTCGCTTGCTCTCGCTCCTCTGCTGCCAACGCCACTGTCGTCTAGCCTGTTGAAGTGCTGCTTGATGAAATCGGGATCCGTGGAAGGGAGGCGGGCGGACAGGAGCCTCGCCCATTCTTCGTTGATCTCTTCCACGATCAGAACACTTTTCGCTGGATGGCCTGACGTTGGGATGCTGGCGCAGAACTCTGCGGCGCTGATGTTCGAGTGCATGTTCCAGGTTCGGTGGGTAGGATGCATGTCGGAGAGTAACACCACTTGTGTGCTTCGAGTCGAAGGTGGATCTTCCGCCGTGGGTGTGAGTCCTAGCGGTGACATTGTAAGTGGCGTTGTAGGCGTGTTTGAAATGGAATTCTGGCCATCGCTGTGCAGAGAGCCGTCGCTGTGCTCGCTGCCGGATTACATCGTAGATGACATGTCTACGGTGTGTATTCGGTACAGTTTGAAGGTGCTTTGTTGCTCAGATGCGATGTAATGCCATGCACTGTATTGGGTGGTCTTGTCGAAGGAGAGCTGTAGTTCCAGATCAACGCAACACCGACTTGTCCGAAAATGTCATTAGCAGTGCAAGAGAGACCTACATACCTATACTTGATCGCCCCACGCAACGGGAAGGTTTGTTCGGCCGGTGAACCACTTCGTTCGGCAGGCATACCACTGCGGTCGGGCCGAAGTGCTGTCGGTGGTACAAGCTCGTGCTGCAGTCAAGCCGAGTCAGTCCAATAAATGCCTTCCTCGAGTTTGTCGTGCCTTCTAGGTTCCAATCCTACCTAGTAAACAACAGCTTTTCTGCTGCGCGCCTTGGACAGCTCACGTTCGTTGATAAGATCAACAGGCACCAAGTCGGATCCCATCAAAACACGTCCGTCCCTTCGAGACAGCAAAACCGCGGTCGAAACGGTAGTTGGCTTATTCCATCGTCTACCCTAACTACAGTAGCTGCATCTAATGCATGCACGTCTGCACACGCGGTGGTCTCAGCAATTCCCGTACATGAAGATTGCCAGGCAATGATTCGAAAGCACCATCATCATCCACCTCCCTCGCCAAGCCCCTGCAAAATCTCAATCGCATCCTCCAACTCATCCTCAAAAACAACAACATGCCCAGCCCTCGCCGTGCTCAAATAGCTCATTTCGAACCCGCCAGCGGAGACCCCATTAGACCCACCACCGCCGAACCTCCCCCTCATGCCATCGACCAACCGGCTCGCAACGCCGCACACTATCCCCGTGCTTTCCAGAGGCAGCTCGCGTAGATCGAGGGTGATGGGGACTTGCTCGGGTCCGTCTTTGCCGAGTAGGACATCTTCGCCGCTGGCGGGGAATTGAGACAAAAGGCGCTTTTCTAGGGTCAGAGAAATGGAATCCGAGGCTGTCAGGGTGAGGGAGAGGAAGCGTGGGGGTTCGGATGCTGTAAGGCATTTCAGGAGGCCGTGTTGGAGGAGGGCTTGGGTGGAGAATTGGTGGGTTGTTGAGGCGCGGTGGTGGTAGGAAGACGAAGGGGTGTTGTCTTTTATACCGGCGCAGGTCACAAGTTGGATGGTCGGGTCGACGACTTGCGGCGTGATCCTGTGGGTTTGCAAGAGTTTGAATGTTCGTTGTTGGAGTTCGGAGACTGAGGCTGGAGGCGGTGTCATAGGGGCGGGTGGGTAGGAGTCGAAGGACGAGGTCATGAAGGAGTTGTTGCGGCTGTGTGAGGCTGGGTTGCTCATGAATCCGGCTTCGCTATCGGGTTCGAGGTCGGCTTCGAAGAGGAAGCCGCGGTCTTCCAGAGCTTGGATGACTACTGCGCGTGATTTGAGAGGGACGAGGATGAAGTCAGACCAGTAGCTTGTGATGAAGAAGATGGGGCTGATCTCATGGTTAGTATGGCGACATGCAGACTGGAATCTTGTTGCTCACATTTTGGCAAGAGCTAGAGGACTGCTCAGGTCGAGGACTCGCTGACCTGCTTCCAGCCCCTCTCCTCCGATGACAATGGCCGAGTAATCAGATCTGCTGATGGACACTTTTTTCTGTAACTCTGGATTGAGTCCGGAGATCACAGGTGCAAAGAGCCCGACTGCCAATTCGCGTGGGCAAGCTATTGAGCACTCGTTGTGGGCGATGGAGATGTTGACCAACGGATGCCAGTATTCCCATGGCCTCCTTGGCTCTATAGGCTCGCCATCACTGTCAAGGTTGGTGTTGTGGAGGATGAGTCGCGATATAGGCTGAAGGAAGTGGGCGTAAGCTTCCATTGGGATGTGGACTAAAGCAATGTGTGTGTTCTGCAACGTCCTCGTTAGTCTCTAGCGTGCATGATTGAAAGTCAACGAATGTTGCTTACCAGAAAGGAGATCTGCGCGTTCAACAGAGTGCCGGACTCGCCTAGCATCATAGGTGAATCCATGACGATACTGTGGTCTTCGGTGTACACGTGATCTCTCGCTTGAGTAGGAAGACCAATTGTACTTGGTGAGGTGAGCTGCTGGATCAATGGATGTATAAACGGATGATGTTGTGTACAGTTGCGTGTCGTTCAGCGGTTGACCTGCTCGACGGGCAATGGATGATGATTGTGTGTCACGGTCTGAAAGTTCATATCGTTATATATACAACGACGATGATATCCTATGGCACCGGGTGCACCGTGGTTGTAGGCGGCGAGGGAGGATGGTATGGTAGCCCTCTCGACGAGAATGCACCGAACTGATGTACTTTCCTTCCTTCGACAGTGCTCAAGCTGAACAACGGCAGACGTCACTCAACAGGCGTTGTCGGTAGCAGCTATGTCGCGTGGGAGTCCAGGTGGGCACTTGTTGGTGGCACGCCCGGGTCTGGGGAATGTGCAGAAGAAGCGTGGGGTGTTGCAGATGGCGTAGTGAGGTGACCAGTAGGGCGACTTAGTCCCCTTTGCAGAGGTGCAGGGTGATCCTGACGGGTCGGCGATGGTGACTTGCAGCGCGGGATGATGCGTGCAGCGGCTGCGTAGGAAATGATGGGAATTGCTTGGTGGGCGCGGCGGAAGATCGGGCAGGGAAGGGAGGGTATAGATAGAGGTAGGGGAGTAATAATTATAAGTATAACAGACTTGCCTAACCATGGCACCCAGCTGCAGCACATGCTGCACCGGAGTATCACCATCACGATGGCCTGGTCTGCTCTCATCACTTCTCGTGTGGTCTTGCCTGTATGGGATTGGACCGAGATAGGCGGGCAAGGTGGAGCGTTTACCATCAAGCTTAAGGTAAGAAAGCGATAAGTTGGCCCAGAAGGAGGAAACCAATGCCATCGGGCTGACCGATGTGCTGGTCGTGTGCCCGGAAAGTGGTAAAGAGTATTGTTGTACAGTACATGTACCCAGCGTCAGCCGAGATCATGCCGTTGCAAGCGCTTGCCATGAGTGCCAGTGCCAGCACGACTGTGAGGGAAGTTGACTCGCTTGGGATCACGAGATGAAGTCGCAAAGTCTCCAACAGGAGCAGAGGGCGAAAAAAGAGGGGTCGCCGCTTGCAGATTTGCATGATCGGGTGGCGCACCTCTCTCCGAACCGCCCGCTGTGGAGACTCACACTTGTCTTCCGGTCGTCTTGCCGGGGATACCCTATCGCTGCGTCTGACTAAGGTGCAGAAGCCAATCCCAGCATCGAGGAGTAAAGAACATGGCGGGTTAGCCTTCGCAGACAGACGAGCCAGTACGTCAGTGAAGCATTAGGCCGCAGACTTGCATGAATCCGGTGCGAGCGAGTTCCAGGAACCCGAGCGGTCATGCGCGGCGAATGCAGCATGCAAGGAGCTATGGACGCATTAATTGTTTACGAGGGCCCAGGGCCCAGCTACAAGGATCGTACGCGGTCGGGGCTTTCGCCGGGTGAGCGAGTGAGGTCGACAGCAATCGTTGTGCCTGCTGGAAGGCTGGAGGGATTTGAATGTTGTGCCATGCGAGAGGGAGACTGTTTGCTAGCTGCCTGTGTTCTCATGAGGCAGACTGGGAGATGGGAACTGTCGGGTTTGATTCTCGCGGACAAAGAGTGCAGTCGCAGAGCTAGGTGCCATCCATATCTTAGGTACTACTTTCGAGCGCACCAACTTGACGGCTGAAAACAACGAAAATCGAAAATAAAACTGAAGAGACGCATCTACAGCCCGTATCATCAGCTTCAATATGCCCTATACAGCACCTCAATCTGAGCCATATTGGTAAAGTTACGAGTGTCTCAAATTCCCAGCTCCAAAAAAGGGCATGCTGTGATTTTCTGTACATCCGTTAGCGCCAAAGATCCCGCAATCAAGTGAAAGTTGCAATTTTTTGAAAATGAAAAACTGGAGAGACAGATCGAGGCCCCTGATGTTCAATGCAAGAACGCTTCAAACGAGACTCCAGTCTGTGCCATTTTGATGAAATTATATGCATAGCGACTTCCAAGGTAGTGGTACAGACACCATGGAGTAATTTTGGCATGTCAATTAGAGAGCTACGCTGCCTTCAATTCCTAAGGCAAATCCCCGAGAAGAGAAATCCACACACTCTGCATCATGAAGCTCTACGACCCAACAACCCATTCAGCCCCTCCGCACCCCGAGCCGCAGCAACAACATGAACTGGGGTCAAACCTGTAGCGTCCAACCCCTTGACTTTGCTGAGCAAGCCCAGATTCCGGAACATGCCCATCACCTCCCTGAGCATGACCTCTGCGTGCCTCGCGCTGCCTTCATCCACATTGGGCCTTTCGCCTGTGCCCTGGCGCTCGCTCTTTGGTCTGACGCGCAGAGTCCAGGCGAGGCTTGCGCCTGCGCATGGGTACGGGCGGGTTCTGCTCGAGTTGTTCCTCGAGTTGTTGCTGCCGTTGATCGCGCCGCGTTTGATCAGGACGCCGTGGGCTAGGGCTTCGATATTGTCTTGTTGACTTGGAGATGTTGGTTGCGTCCAGTTTGCGGGCAAGGGACGGAGAGTCGAAGCCACGTCGCGTTCAATGAGCATGGCCCAAGTCTCGTCTTCGGTTTCGATGAGGTGCGCTTCAGGATCGGCCTCTATGATGCCAGAAGCCGCTTCACTCGGCGCAGGAGTGGGTGGCGCGGTGATCGTTGTGTTGCCCGTGCCAATTGTATCTGGCGAAGTAGTCGACACGCCTGGCAGCGGCGTCGCTGCAGGTGTTGGGGCGCCCGACCCAGTACCTTGCCCATATTGGCTGTCAGTAGGGGGAATGATACTGAGAGCCAGGTCTGGCTGGAAGTGAAGAAGGGTGACACTTAGGACTTGCTTTCGCTCGGTATGCTGCGCGATAATGTCTTTCCAGCAATTTGCCCTGCTCCTTTCGATACCATCCGAGCCGGTGTTGATAATGAAGATGCGCCATATGACTTCCCTTGCCTTGATCAAGTCTACAGTGCACTTCCAAACTTCCAGGGCGATTTCTGCAAAACTTCGGCCTCGCAGACAGAATGCGTTGCTGCTGCAATAGCGGCCAGTGTTGTCATGCCAGACCACGTTGGCCCACTTGCCATCCGCGCTGAAAGCATACGCAATGTGCAGTACACTAGCTTCATGCAATAGGTCTGCTGGAGGATCTGACGTCAACTGAAAGCTGATTCTTTTCGGTAGCGGCGCGACAAGTTCGACACTTGGCGCGGCGACGTTAGACAACGGAGATGACTCGTTCACGACGTTCGATGAAGGAGGACACCAGTCGTAGAGTTCACGAGCGAGGAGGCTGATCTGCTGTGAGGTCAGGACTACAAGGCCCGAAGATGACGCAACGAACTCGATAGGCAAGATTTTGAAATCAATGTCGCTCATGGGGCTTTGCGACTTGGATTTCTTCTCGCTCTTCGCTTGTCGAGAAGCAGCAGCCCGGTATGACTTGGACAAATTCAGAAAGCAAGCACTCAGGAAATGCCTACTGAGTGCCGTCTCTTCGTCGGTCGCCGAAGGGAATGGACTAATCATAGACACAACGATCGTACGACCGGGCTCATCAAATGCGATGGTGGAAAGCTCGGCGCCCATGCTTGTACATGCATCCCAGTAAGCATGTAATGCTGCCACTAATGGCTTCTTCTTCCGATCGTCAAGCGTGACAGAGCGAGTGAGAGTAGCATCACCCGCGTTGGCATCACCGTCAAGCTCCGTCCCGAGCACCATCGAACCAAATTTGCAGCCTTCGTATGCAGCCTTTAGATTTTGAAAGAACCCATCGATCGGGAGTCCCAGAGCGGCATTATCAGGCGCCAAACACACTTGCCTGATGTCTTTGGCCCCACTCACAGGCCCTAGCCCGAGAGTCTCCCAGAAATCAAGAGCCGTTGGTGCCATTTCCCATAAGCAATCGCCACGGTTAGCACGGACAAAACAAGCATTCAATGGGACTATGTCCAGAGCTTGGGCGTTTTGGTCAACGCGGGGCGGTGGACGTGGTGGATGACGAGCCTGAGATGTCTGGCTTGTGTTGGCTGGTAGAGGTTGCGGCCTTTGGATCGGCAGTGGCTCGCGAACAAGAGCTAGTGAAATCATGTCGCATGGGTTGACAAGCAGAGGCCCTCCTTTCAACGTTGTTCCAACTTCCTGAAGCATCGATAGCTCCACCCCAATAGAGTCATCGACACCAAGCTTCCAGGAGGCAAGTTCACGTGCGATGACCTGCGTGACGGTGACTGCTTTCTCAGCCACCATTCGACCCAAGACAGCAAGATCGGATGCGGTCAAGTCAGGAAATACTTCCGTTAGGTCGGGGTAGAAAGATTTCGTTGCTGTCGCATGACCATTCAATGCTGGTTTGGCAGCCAGTGGGACGCTATCATGAGTGGTTTTTGGCAAATCCGTCGCTCCGGCAGGCGCGTTAGCACCAAAGGTACGAAGCTGAGTATTTCCTCTACCAAGCAGTCGCGCTAATATAGCCTGCTGTTGGCTTGAGACACCTCCATCGGGGTCGTCATACTTGGCCCCTTGCGGCACCTGGTCTCCGGGCGGATCGGGGGTTACTCTTGGCCCACAGAACGCAGACGTGTCGAATGCTCGCTTGCGTTTCCTTGTACTGGAAAGTGTCTCATCCTCACGTTTGATTACTGCGACAAGTTCTTCGTCCGAGGCTGTAGAGAGCGAGTCAACGTCACTCTCACTCTCTACCTCAGCGTCCGATGGTTCATCGACGAAAGAGCTAGGCGTACCGACCGAACCGGACGATTCGCTAATGGCTGTCAGGGGGACTTTAGTGGGTCCCAGATCATGGCTGTGCTTTCTGTCCTCTGGCCTGAACTCAGAGTAATCATAAGTCGAGGACTTTGGGGCAAAGGCTCCACCGGAGTTGAAGGCTAGAGGACCAAAGCTGCTTCGACGCCTCTCTTGTGCAGTGTCCAATTGACTGTGAGAAGCACTCGCTGGAATGGGAGGAGGAAGAAGGGCTTCTCTTATCCCAAAAGGAGAAAGTGGTCTGATCTCGTCTGCTTCATGAGCTTTGAGAGCTTCTAAGGTTGGTGAAGACTGCTCTTTTGCAGGAGTTGTGTGCATGTCAACATCGCAACCGCTGGTTGAGACCGTACTATCAGGTGCCACCTCTTCCATACGGTCCGAGGTTTCATTCTCAGAGTATTCTGGCTTAGCGTGTGTCTGTGAAAGTTCTGCGTTTGACGCGAAAGCTCTTTCTGACTTGATGTCTTGCTGAGAAGAGCTTACCGGCAATCCGGCTTCTGATTCGCCTACCGCCTCTACGGCACTCGATGGTCGTGTTTCAACGTCAACCTTTGAAGGATCGGCATCAGGCTCGTCGAAAAAATTGAAGTCGGCGTCCCCAACCTCTTCTCTTCCATACCCGAGGTCGTCCATGTCTCCAAACAAATCATCTGTCGAGCCTCGGTTCCAATCTTGCGCGTGAGCACCAACAGAGGAGGCGATACTGTGGTTTCGCTGCATTGGATCGACCTCAACGTCGTGGCTATTCTCAAAGAGGTGCATGTTGGCTTCTGGTGCAGGGTCAGACGGTGTGAAGCTGGGTATTGGGGCCATTTCGACATTCGAAGAAGCTGTGGCTTCAGGTTGCGCTTGCGATTGTGCAGCATGGTGCACCACGAGACCATCAGGTGGAGTAGGATAGATGCCATGAAGAGCTTGCAGGTCAGGTCGATTGGTCAAAGGTGGCGAGGATACGTCGAAATTTGTATTTTCGTTCCGAGAGCGTACACTTGGAATATCATCCAATGTCATACCCTCGTGAACTGTAGCCTCTCCCGTGTGCATCGCTTGCTCTCGTTCGCCGAAGGTCATAAACCAATTTGCAGCGAAAGACAGAGGATCGTCATAGTGGGTACCGTCTGTATTATTGAACCAGCGGTGCCACTCATCGGAAGAGAGGTCGGATGGCGTGGCAGTGCTGTCGCCGTCGAGCCAGAAGAAGCAGAGCGACGCCGGCCAAAAGACCTCTTGCTGCGTACCACAAGGCACAATCCTAACCCAAGCCACGTCTTTTAGTAGCACCTCTTCCTCGGCAAGAGCTGCCAGTACTGAAGTCTTCCAACCACCATTTCGAGACGCAAATATGCCACTAGCTGCCTTTTCACGATCAACGCCAATAGCGCTCGCTGAGACCAAGGTTGCGGGTATACCGCTAGGAGCGATGATGATTTCGCTTAACTCCAAGGAGGCTCCCTCACCTACACGTACCAGGTCTGATTGTCGCACAGCTGTAGAGACGTGAAGCTTCTTGTTGTCCTCGGAGAGCTGGGGTTGCATGTGGACTACGATACCAGACTGACAGGAACCGGTGTCTGACAGTAACCAAGTCCAGGTACCCAGCTTCAGAGCATTTCGTGCACGTTGCAGAGCAGATGTTATGGACCCCTCCAAGGCATCTAGAAGGGCAGAGACAATGGAGTGCCCGTTCGGTAATGTCGTTTGATTGTGCTCTGCTACCATTCCTTCCAATTCCAACCGAAAGCGTGTATCCATGAAGCCGCTGGTCTCCTCCTCGTTTCCGTAGAAGATGAAGAGTCTGTCGCTCGCGGCTGAGCACATGGCTCCATTACTGCGGAGCTCCTTCACCGCACCGGAGATGTGCTGCAGCTCGTCGCAAATGAATGATCGAAACCGCATGGTGTCGACATCTTTCAGAACGTGCACATTCGATGCACACCCCTTCAGTATATCCATTGTAGTATGTTTTCCTCAGACAATGTCTCTCACGCCAGTGCTAGGGGACGTAGCGGTGATGATGTGTCGGTCGTTGCCGGCAACTTGGAGAGATGTTGTGTTGCCGCGTCATGAGCTGCGCCTGCAGAGTGAGTAAGAAGGACGATGCGTTGAGTAACCCGGTATTGCGATTGGCAAGGTCGTGGTGGTAGCACAGCAGATGGAAGATAGAGTCAACGCGTTATCTCTTGGTAAGTCTCACCCGTGTGAAGCCGGAGCAAGCCTGCCGTGAGAGTGGAGACAGATAGCTGTACGGTACTAAGGTTCGGCCCTGTCCGCCTCCACAAAATCCAAACGGCTGGGTCTTCAGAAAAGTTGCCGCGGTTTGGTGTGAAAGTCGCCTTCTTCGACGCCTTCTTCCTGAAACTCGTACACCAACGTCTCCGCTACATCCCGCCATGAAGCTCTCCACCCAGGCTTCCGTGCCGGTGTATACCATCGCGGGTGCCTCCAGCGCCCGACCTTTGCCGGAATGGCTTGCGCGCAAACGCAAGCGCAGTCTGAAGAAGGATACCGAGTACGCAAACCGCATCGAGCTTCTTCAGGATTTCGAGTTCGAGGAAGCGTCGTCTTGTGTCCGTATCTCGCCTGATGGCAACTGGGTCATGAGTACGGGCACCTACAAGCCGCAAATTCACACGCACTATCTGCCACACCTCTCCCTCAGCTACGCGCGACACACGAACGCCCTGAACGAAACCTTCATCCTTCTCAGCGAGGACTACAGCAAAAGCTTGCATCTCCAGACGGATCGCTTCCTGGAGTTCCACACACCTGGAGGACTGCACCACACGGCAAGAATACCAAGATATGGCAGAGACTTGAAGTACAACACCCGCAACGCAGAGGCTCTCGTGCCTGCAGTTGGCGTAAATGTGGACGGCATGGGTGAGGTATACCGCTTGAACTTGGAAATTGGAAGGTTCATGAAGAGCTACGAGGTCGATGTGGGAGGTGACGACTTTGAGTCGATGGGTGGTGGTGCGTTGCAGGGCGGCATCAGGACAGGCTCTGTCAACACCGCAGCTATTGCTGAGGAATCACACGGTCTCTTGGCTTTTGGCACCAGTCTTGGTACGGTTGAGTTCTTTGACAGCAGATCGAGAAACCGTGTCAGCATCTTGGGCCCACCTGCGACACCCTTCAACGAGGACCGCGACTCAAGACCTGAGATCTCGGCTTTGGCTTTCAACCGTTCCGGTCTTCAGCTTGCGACTGGATCTTCTGCTGGAATCGTTCACACCTACGATCTGCGCTCTCCAGTACCTTTACTGAGGAAAGACCAAGGATACGACTTCCCCATAAAGAATCTTCAATACATCACGCCTCCAAGTTCAGAAACAGAGAAGATCATGTCTGCAGACAAGCGCATCATCAAGCTGTGGGATGCTGGAAGCGGAGATCCTTGGACATCAGTCGAACCAACAGTGGATCTCAACCACGTCGAATATGTGCCGGAGTCAGGTATGTTCCTCACCGCCAATGAGGGACGTCAACAACACTCTTTCTTCATCCCCCAGCTTGGTCCCGCGCCAAAATGGTGTGCATTCCTTGACAACGTGGTCGAAGAAATGGCGGAAGATGCCAACGACCCGAACGCATACAACGCAGACGTCAACGGCACCAAGGGAGACGTCTACGACAACTACAAGTTCTTGTCCGTACCTCAGCTTCGCGAACTCAACTTGGATCACCTGGTGGGCCAGACTAGCTTGTTACGCCCGTACATGCACGGTTACTTCGTGGCACAGAAGCTGTACGAGCAGGCTCGCATGATCAGCAACCCCGACCTGTTCGAACAGCAGAGACAGAAGAGCATCCAAGAACGTATCGACAAAGAGCGCGAAAGCCGCATCAGAGGCTCAAAGAAAACTGCCGTCAAGGTCAACCGCAAGCTTGCCGAGACTCTTGCCGCAAGAGAAGAGGCGAACGAGAAGCGCAAGGCTCTGCGTGTCCTGCGCCAAGGAGGCGACGAGCCGGCCGCGAAAGCCGACGGCGAGGGCGAGGATGGCGAAGAAGCTACGGAAGCTGTTGCGAAGCCCAAAACTCAACGTCTCATGGACGACAGCCGTTTCGGCAAACTGTTCGAAGACGAGGACTTCCAAATCGACGAAACCAGTCGAGAATTCGCTATGCACAACCCCTCTTCGGTCCCGAACGGCAATGCCGCGAGCGGCGAGAGGAAGCCTCGCGGTCTCACGGCGGTCGAAGAAGAGGACCTCATGGACATCAAGGGTAGCTCCGACGAGGACGAGGACGAAGACGACGAGGATGCACAAGCAGAAGCCGAGGCACTCCGTGCTCGCCAGCGTGGCGGCCGCGGTGGCCGTGAAGGCGACAAGGCCGACGACAAGAGGCGCATGGGCTCTTCCAACTACAAGAAAGCGGGCCACAAGAACCGCGAACCGCAGATGCAAGTCTCATCTTCTGGCAAGGATGCCCGTCGGCAGAAGGAACGTGCAGGCCGATCGTTCGGCGACCTGGCATCGCGTACGCCCGCTGCGTCTGGTAGGCAGAGCGGTGGAGGTAGGGGTGATGCGGTCGGCGCGAAGGAGGTCACATTTGCACCGACCAAAGTGGAGAAGAAACGTCCCTCCAACTCGGAAGGCGGAAATGGCAGAGACTCCGCCAGAGGCAAGTCCAACAAGGACAGGCGAAGCGCCAGTAACAACACATTCAGGGGGATGTAATGGTAGCTTTGAGGGGTTTGGATCTTGTTCGTGGCGGACTCGCTTTTCCTTTTCAGCATGGCGTTGGGGAATGTTGTTATGCATTGCATGCTTGCACGGTAAACTACATTATTACAGGCGTGGCATGAAAAAAAAGTCGCATGTATCGATATCGGACTACACACTGACTCTGTGCAAGACTTCCAACATCCACCATACCTTTCGATCGATGAGAAAACGATCGTCCAGGGAATTCACTGTCGATACTGAAGTTTGCTCACGGCGAAACCTGCAATTGAAATTACCAGGAAGCCGTCTCGTCATACCTAAGTGTACCAAGTCGGCTCCGGCCGTTCGCCCAACAGCTTCCAAGATCCTACCTCCCTGCGCTTATAAGCCACCGGATCATGCAAAGTGTGCGTCCTCACATCCCTCCAGAAGCGATCGAAACCGTACTTCTTCCCCGTAGCCCTTGAGCCAAGGACCTCAAATACACCACTTGTGACCTCAAGGCCGACATCCGTGCTAACAACCTTGCCGCTCGCGACCAAAGCCGCCAACTCGCCGCGGCGAGCAGCAGTGATAGTAGCCCTTGTAGCCGAAGCCGGCGTGCTGCCATTCAAAATGTCCGTGAGGAATGTAGAGCCGTGCTGCCCGCCTTCGCGGTACACAGCGGCGAGTTCTGACCCGACGCGGTCGAGCAGGGCGTCGGCTGCGAGCAAGTGTGAGTGCCAGCCGCCGTAGCGCTCGAGGATGTGGAACTCTTCGGTGGCGCGGTCTTTGTTATCGCCGCCGAAGGGCCAGGCGCGGGTGCTCTTGGAGGTGTATGCTGCGGCGGCATCGAGGGCGCCTTGGGCAATTCCCAGGTAGAAGTTGCTGAAGACTAGTTGAATTGTTGGGAGGAGTAAGGTAGCGAAGGGAAGGCCTAGGACGTCGGCGATGGGGCGTTTGGTGCTTGCGTCCCAGCCTAGGGCGTCGGTCCAGGGGACGCGTATGTTGTTGATGCTTACGCCGCCGGATTCGGTGAGGCGGAGGCCGATGTTGTCCCAGTTGTGGGCGAATCTGGATTTGGTGTTTAGCACCTTCTATCTTGGTTGATGATTCTAGGAACGATGGCTTACTGCATGCCGTCCTGTCTGGTGTTGACGAAAGTGAAAATGTGGTCGTCAGTGCCCTCGAGCACACCTTCCAGCACTGTCAGGTCAGACACGACACCGCCGGTGTTGAAGTTCTTGGAGCCATTGAAGACGATCTCGTCGCCTTCCGATGTGATCTTGAGGTCGCTGTCGCGCGGGTTGACAGCACCTCCGACGAACTGAAAAGACATGGTTAGACAGACTCGCTTGCTTCTCAGACAATCGATCTCACCAGATTCTGCTCGATGAGTACTTTCTGGACACTCTTAGCCTGATCCTCAGTACCAACTACATTCGCAGTGGTTGACCACAGCAAGTGGTAGCCTAGGAGCATGCCAATCGATCCATCAGCTTTCGCCACTTCACGAATGGCCTTATACCCTGTATCCCATGGTTCTCCACCGCCCCCGTAGGCTTTGGGCCCAAGAATCTTGAGGAGGCCAGAGGACTTCAGCAGAGAGATCTCCGCAGCTGGGGCTTTGTTGGCGATGTCTCTTTGGGGTGCATCCTGGCTAAGGATCGCGGCAACTTGACGTGCTCTCTCGACCCATTCTGCTTGACCAGAGGGCAGCGCTTGTTTTTTGAACTCTTTGTGATGGACGTCGTAGACTGCGGGATTTGTGTACTCGCGCGTTCCTTTTTGAGACATGCTGGCGGGTGGTTAGGTTGTTGTGACAGACGGTTTCCAGAGTGAGGTGTACCACAGTTTTGATATCCTTGCCCAAGGGCATTGGGACGATCATTTATGGACTCCCATTTAGCCTCGATGGATGTCGATCCCTATGGCACCATTGTATGGCGACAGATGCCGTGAGCACGAAAGCGAATAACGCCATCGAGCTCCAATGATGAGCTTCACATGGTGGCATGTACCTTTCCTCTTGTCCGGTAAGGCTACAGTTCGAAAGCTTGCGGCGCTTCTTGCATCCCTAGTCAGCGGTAACTGTTATCACTACATGTTTGAAGGTGGTTGTACTCGTAGATCCGTTGTGCTGCGGACTGCGAGATTGATGTTGGGTAGCTCGGCTCGTTGTTTGGGAGTTTGGGAGTCGCGATTTTGGCTTTCTTCCCCTCTTTCTTGAGTCCCGTCCTTTCTCTCTTCAGAAACACCATCGCGCAGTTCATGCCTTTTTACCTTGTGTACTATGTTACATTGATGACCGAAAGCACTGTATACATCAGCTAGCCATGTTGTGAACGTAAGGAGGCTGCCCAGGTACTGGAAGGGCCGTCCTTCCTCAGAGACTCGACCCCCTTTCCTTTCCTGTCCTGTCATACTCACTCGGCTCGGCCATTATTTGCCAGGAAACACAGGACTGCCACTAACCGATTTTCCAGACTTCGGGTGTTGGGAGCTCAAACCATGGCCATCCTGAATGGAGCAAACTCAACCTATCAACTCGAGCAAACTGCTGGGCTATGCTGCAATTATCCAGGCGCGTTCTCAGCCTTGTGTGCTTGTGCTTGGCTGTGCAACATGACTGTTTCACCCAATCCTTCGACGTTCCTTCGATTCATTTTTGGCAACACTAAAACTACCGGTATACGACTAAGTTCCGGTGAATGGAAAATACCGATCGATTGAAAAATTGCACTGCATACACAGCCTTGTCGGGTACCGCCTGGTCAGGCGGAGCCGGTCGCAACATGTGCCGTGCACGCTGTCACCTCAAGGCATCCTTGCTTTGAATTGTTAGTGAAGGATCAAATGCGAGCCGCCTTCTCATCTCACTTGAATAGTGGGCGCCGTTGGCCGCTCTGTGATTTGTGATTCGTTCCGCTGCTGTTGGCCGCCTAGGTGTTCAGGCACCACCGCATGTGACACAAAGGTGAACGGGAGTCACGGGATGGTTTTTGTTTGTGTAATCGCTTCCATTTATTAACACGTCCGCCTCACTTCCTCGAAACAGCACACTTACAACACTGCAAAACCTCTCGGTCGACCACCTTTCGTCGACAAGTTGCCACACCCAACCACCCGGCCGACAACGCCAAAAATGCTCGCCTCACTCATCACTCGCGTGCTTCAGCTCATCTTCGCCGTCATCGTCCTCGGCCTCTCCGTCCGCGCCGCTAAATGGCAGTGGAGTGGTTCCGTACCCGCATCGACTGCCTACGCAGCCTTCGCGGGCGGTTTCGCCGTCCTCATCACCCTCGTGGGCATCGCCGCTATCTGGATCTCTGCCATCCCGGCTCTTATCATGTCCATGGTTGACGCTTTGGCTGCCGTGCTACTACTCGCAGGAGGCATCGTAAGTCCATCACATCGTCTCTGTACAAGTGAAATGGTAGCTAACAACACGACAAGGCTTACGCGGTCAAGATCTCTCCTGTCGATTGCGGCGACAGAGAAACCGAGGCCTCACCAGCTCTTAGCCCTCTCCTAGACGGCGGCTGCAGAACGGTCAAGGGCATGAGGTTCTGCGGAATCGAGGACTGGGACGAAGCCGAGGCCCACTGCAAAGTCATCAAGTCGGACACCGCGTTCCTCTTCCTTGGGTTCGCTGCTTGCGTTGGTGCTGCCGTACTCTGCTTCCTGGCTCACAAGCGCGGCCGCAGCGTCTAAATGGGTGGATCGAGGGTTGAATGAAGGAGTGGTACCAGTCGGTATCATCCTGCTACTGCACGATAATGCTGTTCTAGCGAACTAGGCGAACGTAACGACAAGTAATGGAAGACGAGTTCTTGTGTGAACCCTGACTACAGTACTGCTGAAGTCACTTGCTTTCTGGTCGATGTACCTTTGTCCCTCGAAACGATCGACATCATCGTGCTGCAACTCTGAACTCCACTTCTGACCTCACCTACCAAATGTCTATGATGTGCGGGGTATCCTCGTACCTGATTTATCCATGGTGGGTGTCAACAATAATCGTCAGCCCATGAACTGTCATTCAAAGACCTTGAATTCCATTTTTCAGGCTCGTTGATACAAGTACAGCTATCCGGAAACTTCCCATCCTTCCTCGCATCCCACACTCTCACTCTCACGTCTCCTCAGGAAAAAAACGAAAAGAAAAGCGCAGACAATGGTCCCAGACACAACCAAGCAATCCGCCATCGTCTGGCCCTCGCGCTACCAACCCGGCACAACAGACAACTTCACCTCCAACGAAGTAATCGCCAGAGGAATCACCGCCGCGCAAGTCTGGGCCCAGCTAAGCGACATCTCGCAATGGCAGTCCTACTACCCCAACTGCGCTTCCATAACCCCACCGACCTCAGGCCCGAACCTCGAGAAAGGCGACATCTTCCACTTCAGCACCTTCGGCTTTCCCGTGCTCGAAAGTCACGTTCGCGAATCCGTCCCGCCCAGCAGCGGGCAAGCCGGCAGGATTGCGTGGAGCGCGGGGCTGGAAGGTGGCGAGGATGAAGCTGTGGATGTTTACCACGCTTGGCTTGTTGAGGATTTGGCGGAGGGGAGGGTGCGGATTCTGACGCAGGAGAGTCAGATTGGGAAGCCGGCGGCGGAGTTGGCCAGCAAGAAGCCGAATATGATGCTGCTGGGGCATCAGGATTGGTTGGATGGGTTGGTTGCTAAGGCGAGGGGGGTGAAAGTGGTCAAGGAAGAGACGAATCTTGCGAAGGCTGGGTTGTTGGCTTATTGAGGTCTTCGCAGTCCGTGTAGAGATAAGGAAAGAGCGATGTCCTTGTCAATCCCCTGATCCTTGGACCGCCATCTCGCTTCCGAGAGTCGTTACTTGTCGTTCAGCCCCGGTACGATGAAAATGTTGAATTGAACGCTCAAGCGATAGGTATTACAGACATCCGGTATGAGGAAAGCAGCGATTCACAGAGCCCTATCCAAACCGTGGGGCGTCGGACCAGAAGTTCACGCAAACCATGACCACGCTCATGGAACACACAATGCCAGTGGCACGCAGGTCATTCCACGTTTTCGCCGACGGCTTAGCCATCACCCAATCGCTAAAGAAGCCCATCGACCAAGACTTGTACATGAGGTACGCAGGTACGGTCACCATCACGCAGACTTGAGCCAATGCGAAGCCAGCCATAAAGTAGTCCTGGCGCCTGGTCTCATGTGCAAAATGAAGGATAGCTCTACAAAGCGTGATCACAAAGCAGGTGTAGTTGCCCTTCATGCCCGCTAATTGGAAACGCTCGGCGATGTTGAACAGCGGCCGGCGGCATGTTGGGCAAGTGGTCTGGAATTTCTCGCCGGCGGTCATAAGCTTGATGCACGGTAGGCAGAATTGATGGCCGCAGGGAAGTTCGGCGTGGCTTTGGTCGTCGTCCCAACAGATCAAACAGTCAATCGGAGAGTCCGAGGGGTGTTTGATTTTGAGATCCCGCATGAATTCTGTGTGTGAGGGAAGCTCGATAGTTGCCAGTGAGCCGGGTATCAAGTTCCAGATGGTGTAGCCTATCGCCAGATTGAAGGCTAATTGCGACTGCTTGAAGTGATGCAAAGCAACGCAGGCGAAGCTCGTGGCGAGGTCAGCGACGTAATAAGGCCAAGGTTTGCGACCCAATTGGAGCAGTAGAAGGCACAAAAATGCGTAGGTTGTCGTGACCATGTATGGTACTAGATGCTCCATGGAATTCGGATTCGGGCGCCGTCCACCTCCCATTCGATAGAACTGCACCGGCTTGCCATTGATGATATCGACATGTGAAGGTACCATGGTCGGCGTTGGAGTTCCGGACGCGACAGGTAAAAGAAACGTGGCTCTCTTTTGAATCTGGCGAAGTCCGAATATTATGTCGTCGGTCCCGAAGAGTCACATTTTTGAGTTGATGTTATTTATCGACAACACGAGCTATTGAAGGATTCCACGGTTCCGGTGACCCGTGCGAGCGGACATCAGGTGTGTCGACCGAAGCATGACCGGGAAACTATGGGGCCTAGGAACCTAGTCGCCTAGTCCAGTATGTAACCCTTCAGGGCCTTCGCCCTCAACCGGTCGGCCTAACTTGCAGAATATTAGCCTGCTTGTAAGTGAACCCGTTTGTTTGTGCGCAAGTCGAATAAGTGGTGCAAGATTCCACCATGGAGGTAGAGAGGTACTGTATGCATCTATTGCTAAACCTCTAAGATAAAAGGTGGTTTGGATAATGAGAAGCGCCCAAAAAACGCCTTCCTCTGCTGCCCAACGACAAGGAATTAATTTGAGACCACGACCGCCGTGAGTAAGGTAGATGTAGGAAGCAAGAAAGTCTGCAATATGCAAGGCCAGACAATTGAAACACGAAAGACGGAAAAACCCCTACGGATTCAAGAAAGCGAAATAGGAAAAAACGAAACACAGAGGACGACGACAGGGCAACAGGAAGCATGGCAGACGTGAGGCTCTTTTCCACATTACCATCATCATTAAGCGCACTCCCACTCGGCGAAGACACACCATCTCGCACTGCGGTCGGCCAGCACCAGACCGCGCCAAGTGCCTCGCTCGCCGATCTTGATGACCGTCTCCCAAGCAGTAGTCAAACCAACATCCGTCTCGTCGCCCGCGCGGTTGCCGTACTCCTGTTTGCGCGTCAAGCGGATGATCTTTTGGCTTGGGCTCTGTATCGCGAGCTTGGCCGGTTTCTGCTGCGCCGTCGTCATGCCACCCGAGGCGGCATTGGGGTTGCTGTTGTCGGATCCGCTCTGCGAGACGGACGCCGTGCCCGAGACCATGCTCATGGCGCTCGCGGGGCGAGTGATGCCCATTGGGTTTGGACTTGGAGGGCAGGTGGCGGCGCCGGCGCCCCAGGTGTCGGGCGTGAAGCGCGAGAGGCTGGAGGGGTGTTGGCGGACGTGGAAGACGAAGGTATTGTTCATGACCAGGCGTTTGCACTGGGGTTGGACGATATAGAGATCGTGGCGCTGGGCGTGCGGCGTCGGGTGACGGATGAGGAAGTCGTAGGGTGGGTTCTGGCCAATGTGGGTGATTGGCAGGGCGAGTGCTAGAGCGTGCGGGTTGTCTTTGATGCTGTGCATCAAGCCACGTTTTCCGGCGTAGACTTTGAGGACCGCTTGCCCATCGTCTCCTGGCGGTACGGCTTTGATTGCGAAGCGTTTGCGACCTGCCGCCCACTCTGCCTGTGCGAGTGCAGGCTTGCGGACAACATCGCCGGATTCGAAGAAGTCGCCATCAGCGTCTTGTGCGAACGCACGACCCTCGACTTCAGCAACGATCTCGACGTCTTCGGGAACATTGAGATGGAAGTGTGCCATTTCAAGGTTTTCCAAATGAAGACTGCTGGTGTTGTAGTCAGAGAGCTCAACATTGTGACGGAAGTATGCCGGGCCTGAAACGGGCAGGTGCACCAAAGTCTCGTGATCCAGAGGAGGCACGATGTGCTGCTGTTCCGGAAGAAGAGGTACATGGGTGTAGCAGATCTCTGTAGGTCTGGCGAGGAAGTACCAGTTCTCAGCGACCTGAGAGCTAGCACTGCTGTACAGGCTGCGCTTGGGGTGTGTCGGGCTAGCCAATGCGCAGTCCATGATTCGCCACTCTCCGTCGATTATGACCGCGTTCCACCAGTGATTCGGGCGCGCGATGCTTTGCACGTCCAGGATTTCTCCGGGGCACTTGAGATATCCTCTAATGATCTCAGAATGCAGACCGACCGCATTGCACATGTCGCGTACAAGAACAGCAATTTCCTCACTGCAGCCGCGTTTCGTCTGGATGACTCGTCTGGAATCAGGCTGGCTTTCGTAGTCCTCTTCCCACGAGATTCGCTCAGAAACCCAAGTGAAAATAGCCCGCAATCTCTGGACATCACTCCTGTGGGGGCGACAAATGTAGCCTTGGGCCAGGGTTGCAGCGTTCACGTTCGGTGGAACATTGGTGATGAAGCGCGCACTCTTGTCGACGAGTGCTAGATGAGTGGTGTGGAAGTTGGTTGGCTCCGCCACAGGTAGGCCATCCAGTCCTTCATCACCCTCCGCGCATTCGTAGAGTTGATCAATTGGATTCAGCACAGCCAGATCGAGCATGTCGCATCTTTCCGCCCGCTCGTCACGTTCCCGACGGCTGATGGAATTTGACCTGTTGACATCTCGTCGGACCGACATCCATTCACTTCCACCGCCAAGTCCCATGTCACGCGAGCCTTTTTCAGCCGCCGAGTCGGGCCTACTCGCCAGACCACCAGCAATGCCTGTCGGTCCATTGCCGCCAAACATGCTTTTCGTAGGACTTGGTGGGCCCATTCTGCTGCCAGGCCTGCTATTGCTCCCGATGGTCGATCGAGCGTTAGCGGCGCCAGTCTTAGCTGTAGTCCTGGCAGTCTCGATCATCTTCTTGAAGAAACCACTCCTCTTTGCTTTCGGCGTTCCCAGTCCCCCCAAGACACCTGCACTTTCCATCGGGTCGGTCGTCCAGTCTGCCCTAGGAGTCGGCATTGGTAGATTTTCTGAAGCGTGACTTTCGTGATAGCTCGGACCAGAGCCAGCATCGCTGGAAACGATACTCATAGCTCTACCCCGAAGATCTGGATTGGACTTCTTGTCCACCAAGTTGATCGGACGATGACCCCCACGTATACTGCCTAGTCCAAACTTCTTGCGTGCCAGACTTCCAGCGCTGGTAGCACTGAAGCCGCCCGCAGAGTGGCCGGACATGATACTTCGACTCGTCAGCTGGGTACTGTTGCTGTTTTGCGTAGCCGATGAAGAACTCGTTGAATCTGTGTTGTTGGTCTTGGTAGTGAAGTTGCGGCTTAGTTGGTCGCCGCCCAGTTGGTGTGCCGATTTCTGAGTCCGCAGCTTGGGGTGCTGGCGTTGAGAGTGCAGAGTATACCGAGCACCAGCTGATTCCTGGCTGCTAGTGCTCCCGGATGTTGTTGGTCGTGTCGGTTGCCGATGAGACGGCGGTGGAGGCGGCTGATCGTGGGAGTATTTCGATCTGGGTTCCTGCAACTTCTGCCCTATGCTGTGTACAAAGTCGCTCATCTGTGGTGGCCCATCTCTGGAGGACGGTAACGATGGCGTTCTGCTCCCGTCCTCATGTCCGTAATATTGCTCGTGGTTCGCAAAGCCAAGTGATGAGTGCGCACGCATATGATCTCTCGAATTGGTCCGGATGTGCTCGTACTCATCTGGCGACCAGACACTTGACGCAGTTGCAGGTCTCGGCCCAGGTGTCGTGTCTTGTACAAAGCTCATATCCTGTAACGAAGACATTACATCGTTCATCGCGTCCCTCAGTGGCGATGGTGTATTGTGACTGGCATCCAACGTGTGCTGTGGTATGGGTGTGTGTGATTGTCTTCTGTGATCGTCGTACTGTTGGTCTGGAGACGGTGCTCTGCTGGGTTGGTATGTCATCACTCGGTGGACTGGTGGCGGCGGTGGAGGCGAGGAACCCATGTCATCGTCCATCATTTGGTGAGATTGAGGTGCATAGTGATCAGGTACGTATCCAGGGCGTGGGGAAATTACTCTTGGTTCATCCTGATAGACGAAAGAGGAAGCCCTTGGGGAGAAACCGGGATCGTCAAAGTGTTGTTCGTGTTCGTATGCCAGAGGCGAAGGCTCTCGACTTGAAGTAGGTATCAATTGCGGGAATGCTGATCCATCGTGATAAGATGAGGGTAATGGTTGAGGCGAAGGGTCGCGATACATAGGCTGAGGAGAGGGTGCTCTGTAAGGATTGGGAGAGACACGTCGAGACATGTGCTGAGGCTGAGGCGAAGGTGCCCGGTAAGGATCTGGGACTGGTGCGATGTACATCGGCTGAGGAGATGCTGCACGGTACATGCTGCTCCGGTTGATCGCAGCAGTTTGCTCATAGCCGGGAGTAGGTGTGGGAGAATTCGAAGGCCGCCTGCTTATCCGTCTATGTGCGCGCCTCTCGCTGTCATGTCTTTCGTTCGCACGAGGCACTGGCGCGGGCATCCTAAACCCGTTGTCTGCGCTCTTGGCCGGGCTGCTGGAGCTCGCACCCTTCAGAGTTCCGGTTGGTGCCTGTGCAGTCTTCATGCTAGAAAATGGTTTGAAGCTGCTCTTCGGCTTGGGCTTCTCCGGCGCCGCCTCTTGCTTCGCGGCCTCTTTCTCGGCCCTTGATCCGATCTTTTCGTATGCTTGGAATGGTTTCCTAAAGCCCTTTCCTTGTGGAGAATTGCGCGCGTTTGCTTGTTGTGGAGGTGTCGAATGGCGACTGTTAGGCGCAGGCTGGAAGCCGTCTTCCAGTACCTTGACGAAGTTGGACGGGAACATGCCAATCGCTCGAGGATCGCGTCGCAGCCTTCCCATCCACCAGAGGCCGTCGCCTGCGTTTAGCGCCTCGATGAGGTCGCCTTCGACAAAGCCTAGGTCGCGTTTCGTCTCGCCGCCCCATGAGTATGTTGCCCTGACCCAGCAGGGGAATCGCGAGGGGAGATCCGGTGGGGCGCCCATGGCGTCGAGGTATAGCAGAGGGCAGTAATGACTGGTGTTGTTTGCGGATGCCGAGAGGTGTGCAGACACAGGCGTTAGAACATTTGTCGCAGCTGACTCGGAGGCGTGCGAGGGTGTGAATGGGTCCGGCGGAGAGGCCTGGCAATGGTTGCTATGTGAATAGGACTGTCTCGGTTGGGCGCAGCTATAGCGGACGGACTGGCTGCAGGGCTGTGGGTGAAACAAGAGGAGAGAGTGAGTGTAAGAATCGAAAGAAGAGCAAGCAAAGTGAAGGGAGGGAGCAGTAAGCGAAGCTGTGTGAGTCTTCGTATGCGATAAGTAGTGGGAACAGCGATAGCAGTCGCAGTAGTAAAGAAGATGGCGGCCGAGCATATGAAGCCCAACGACGGTCGTGTGTATTGCGTGTTGTGATTGGGCGCTTTTGGCACAACAACGCGTGCTAGCGCCGGATGAGCTACGATGATCCGCAGCTCGGCTCCAGAGTGGACCTCAGGCGAGCCAGCCTAAACCAAATAAACATCAAAATAGACCCCAATAATATAAGCTCACGTGTCACGTCACCTCACCACCTCCAGCTGTGCTGTACTAACCGGTCCTGTACCTTACATACACCCGACCACCACTTGTACCTTACCTGATGCAGGAACACGGCAGAAAAGGTCCACCTTCTGCGGCCGGTAGCCCTCGTTGCGACAGTGACAAGTGGATTACATGCACCGCGCATCTCCTACCACGTTACATCTGCATGTGGATGCACTACTATACAGATCTTGATACACAGAGCTCGGACGCTGCCCTTCTCTTTCCTTCCTGCCTGCTAGACTATACATCGGTCTTCGAGAGAGCTTCTCTCGCCCGGTCCACACCGTCTCGTGCTCTCTGCCACGTCTGCACGTCTTCAGGTCGTACGGCCACCCGGCCGCCCTGCTGCACAATATGCCTGAGCTGGCCCTCGACGTCGGCGAGCACTCTCCTACCGTTCTCCCTTACGGCCAGCTCAAAGCCGTTTCTCCTCGCACCCCACTTCGTCTGCATGCGGCGCAGACTCCACACCAAGCCGAGCGCAGCGACCGCGCCTGCTTCAGCGGCTGCTGTGCCCGCGCTCGCGACCATCAGCCATGCGCCCAAAGCGCTTGTGCCACCGATGGTGGTGAGCGTCTTCACGAGGAGCATCTGTGCCCTCCTGTGCAGATTGGGCACGAGGGTGTGTAACATGGTCGCCCGGGACAATGTAATCATTTGAGGCCACGGTGGGTCGAACAATGCATTGACACCGCTCTGCTCTTGCAGACGAGACAGCATGGCAGGCATTTGCATGAGCTCGGCGACGCTCTCCTTGTGGTCTTTGACGGCCTCGTAGGTCTGCATTTCCTTCTTCGTGCCTTCCTCCAGCAAGCGCTGCTCAACGCCGCCGAGCTTCAGCTCGTCCGCGATAGCGATGCCGGACTCGACGATCCGGCCACTCAAAAAGGCCAGGTTTTGCTCCGCTTCGTGCAGCCAGCTTCGTTGTAGGATATCTGCGGCTGAGAATGTGACATCGTCAATGCGCCAGAGTAGACGGAACCATGCAGTTCGGTGCCATGACCTTGACTCTAGAGCTGTTGTAATGTTCATTTGAAGATCCTTGTGTGCTTCAGCCGACCATGTGGTTATAGCATCCTGTAAAGCGGCACGCTTCGCGTCCGCAATTGTGATTTTCTTCACTTCTGTCGTCTGCTCTAGTTGAATTTGGTCAATCGCATGAGCAGTAGACTCGAGAGCGGAGTCAATCTGCGCTTCAACTGTCTGCTTCAAGCCAGAGGATGTGCGAACGTTGGCAGCTGTGATCCACTCGCTGATGGCCGACACTCCACTACCTTCCCACTCTTCGCTAAATTGTACGCCATTCGCTCTGCTTTCGCGGAAGAGCCCCAAAGCGTGGCTGGCCAGGTCGATGTTGATGATTTTCCCAAGCTTCTCGTCTTGCGCTGTTGTTTCTGCAGCTGCAGGTACGGTCATAGCCAGGTTGATCGCGGAGGCGATGAGATCCGGGTTGAGACCAGCCTTGAGCATCTGTCCGCATTCCACCGCACCCTCCACCCCTTCGCCAACGATCAAAGCCTTGTGAACTGGGTACCTCACAAAACCAATCCTCCCGCCATTGGACATGGGCATCGACAAGCTGGGGACCAGTACCGAACTCTCCAGCTCCCTCTTGTTCGCGCCCTCATAACCACCAAGCCCAGCACCATTGAGCCCCGTAACCAATATCTCCAGTCCATGCCTCTTCAGCATAGGAGAAGGCACAAGCAGCGTCCTGATCATCGGGCTATCGGCGGGCAGCGCATCCTCCGGTTCTCCATATCTCAGCAACAAACTCCTCGCATCGCCCGCCTCTCCAAGAATCCTCTGCTCCCACTCCTCCTCGTCACCCAGCGCATCCGCAACAAGGACTCTCGCCAATCCTCTTGCCGCGAGCGCTCCCTTCTCGCCCATTCCCAAGAAAGCCACGCGGATAACAGGCTCCGCGCTCTCCAAGCTGCGCAGCGCAAGCTGCAGGCGCGAAAGATCCACGAACCCGCTCGCCGAGTCCTGCAGCGCGTTCAACCGCTGGTGCAATTCGCGAAGTTCTAGTGGAACGGTCGACGGGGCATTGATCGCTGTCGAGGAAGCCAGAGAGCCGTTGTGTCGCTTGCCAACCAGTGGTGATGGCAGAGTCGCTGCGCCATTCCGGTGGTAGTCACGCGCGCAAGCTGTGCGAGCGTGTGAATGAGAGTGGAGCGTTCGGGTCGGAGTCTTGTGAGAACGCGCAGGCTGACGGAGGGACGTTCGTAGAGTGCTACCCAGCAGTTTTGTCGAGGTGGTGAACAGGCATGATAGGCAGACGTGGTTTTCCGCCACTGTTGATGTCGCTGTTCGAGGCGAGAGGGCGATTTGCCGAAGCGCTCGAGGCGCGCGACGGGACATGGCTCTGTCGTAGTGAGTTTGGAACTGTTCCGATTGAGGGATCTTGAATCTTGAGATGGCGATGTCGCACAGGCGTTCCGACGCGAGCTGGCACGGACTTCTCCACTTTGAACTGCAGGCGCGACTTTCACTAGGGTTCGGGGAGATCGAGAGATCAATTGGTTTGGTCGATGCTTGGATTTGGTTCTGGACGATTTGCGGAACAATCAATGTACTGTGATTACATGAGGCATGGTTCAAGATCATTTCAACGGCAACAATCGAATCGTGAACGATTGGCAAGAGGCTGTTGATTCTCAATCATGTGGATTCTGCTTCGATTCTTAACTAGCCTGTCGCACGTTATTATCGAGCTATGGGAGCATCTATTAACTGGACCGCGGTCGTCGTTAAATAAAGGACGTCAAAAGTCTCTCTCTGTAGCCTCAACCACGACGCCTCTTCTCTGAAGCCCCTGTCAAACGCCTGGCGCCTATGCTTCCGAACGGCAGGATTGTGCCACTCTCTGCTTATAAATATGCACATCGGTCAATTCCCCATCTACGTAGTCTCGACTTCTCTCCTCTCAACGCCCGGCGGGTCCTTCTCGACCAACTGGCGGCTGGCACGCCACACCTGGATCAGGTTGTCTTCAGCTGCACTAACCATGACCCACGGATCGTTCCTGTTCCATGAGAAGTCGCTGACACGGTTGGTGTGCCCGCCGTGCATGAAAAGCATCTCAGGCGGGCCGTCCTCGGCATCTTCGGGAGTCTGCTCGCTGCCCGTCTTACTGATATCCCAGAAGATCGTACGGCGGTCGTCTGAAGATGAGCAGAGGATTGCGTTGTCACTCGGGTGCCAGTCGACTTTGGTGATGTTGTCTCTGTGGCCCTCCAGTTTGTGGATGGCGCCCTTGTCTGGGAAGCGAAGGTCGAACAGGCCGATGGTCTGGTCGGCAGAGCCAGTGGCGAGAAGCTTGTCCATTGTAGGGTGGAATGCAAGCGTATTGATCGCATCACTGTGCGCATTTTTGAAGATGATCGCCGGAGTCGAATCGCTGTTTGTGCGAAGGTCCATGAACTGTATAGTGAGATCGTCCGAGACAGAGCCGAAGAAGTTTTTGCCATAAGCGGGATGGTACTGGACATCGTTGACAGTCGCGCTGTGATGAACGAATTGGCGATGGGGCTGAACGACCTTCGTATCGAGGGAGAAGTCACGGGGCAGGTCCCATAGGTTTACGATCTTGTCTTCGCCTCCAGAGAGAAGCTGGCCCTCAACGAAAGGGTTCCACTCAAGGGCAAAACCCTCACCAGTGTGTCCCGAGAGAGTGGCTTGCGGTTTGGCGATGTCATCGGCCGGTACAGATGAGTGCTTGGTGCGGTCCCAAACGTAGACCTTGTGGTCTGGGGAGAAGGTCGCGATGATGTTGGGGTTTTGAGGTTGGTACCGAGCCTTGTTGACTTCTCCCGGGTGAACAATCTTCTGAACGACAGAGAACTTGATCTGCTCCTTGCTTGCGCCGTGACCGCCGAGATCTTCCGTGGCCGGGTTGTATTCGGCCAGGGTCATCGCTGGTGGTTTTGGAAGATTGATGTGTGCAATTTGTAGGTAGTCCGTCTTCTGGCCCGAGGTGTGTGTACCGATAAGTAATCGGTGCGTGCGGAAAGTCGAGCCTGGAACCTCCTTGATGTCGGGCAGCCACTGAGTAGTCAGGGTCGGCCATTCGAGTGCACGACTGTACATGATGTCGTACAAAAAGACGCTGTTCTTCTTCCAGATCTTGTACTCTTCGTTGATGAGCTTGTTGTTGGCCATCTCCTTGTCAGCATCGCTGGCCTGAGCCGTGACTATACAAAAGACGAGTTAGCACGAGTCTCATTCATGATCATTCGCAAGGTCTAGCAATGTGGTAGCGCGATTGGTATAGCTGACGCAGGTGCATCGCCGTCAAAATAAGTCGGCTGGCTGCTTATAGCGAATGAGAACAGTGATTGCCGCGCGGAAGGCATACGGTGCTCATCCAAACGCTCATCGAGGCCGGTTTACGCTGATGGATCGCATGACCCGTTTCGCACAACCTGGTTCTCCCAGGAATAGCTCCGTCTTCAACTGAATATGCTTGACCACCATGTGTCTGAGAATGCTCGACTCGTGGTATCGAATAATATTGAGGATGCTGACCTGTTCAATGCTCTCGTAACGTACCTGGGTCTGCCATGATGGAGGAAGCGCTGAATTGCGCAAGTCGGAGATATGTACAAGCTTGCAGTGGCTTCCTATAAGCTTGTAGTTACTCTTTATATGCTTGCCGTTGCTTTCCCAGAGAAATATTGGTGTCGGCGTATGAGAGAGGTGGTGTGGTGCGTTGATGTGAAGAGCTCGTGTTCTAGGTAATGGTTTACAAGTCTCGAGCGCTCATTAACGCGCGCCTCGCGACAAACATGCGTGACGGCCTGTCCCGCTATCGATAAGTCATACGATTCGAAGGTCTGTGCTGATCTCGAAAGCCGCCACGATCACTCGAAGAGCGCTGGAGCTCGCTGCCTTCTTCCTTTCCCCCAAGGACTCCGTGTCGGAACGCCATCAGCACCCTCCTACTCCCTCACAAACACCCGTTCCACCCAACATCATACACAAAAGCGACTGTCTTGAAATACAGCAGCCGCCATGGGTACGCAGACCGCCAGCTCAACTCGTGCGCATCCCACTGACCACAACAACCAGGTGTCCCCAAGTTCTTTCGATGGCTCTCAGAGCGCTACCCTGCCATTTCCCAGGTCATCTCGGAGAACCGCATTCCCGAGTTCGACAACCTCTACCTTGACATGAACGGCATTATCCACAATTGCACCCACAATGACTCCGGTTCCTCAGCTACTAAGCATACTCCGGAAGATGAGATGTTCATTAAGATCTTCAATTACATCGAGCACCTGTTCGGCAAGATCAAGCCGCAGAAGCTGTTCTTCATGGCCATCGACGGTGTGGCCCCGCGTGCGAAGATGAACCAGCAACGTGCCAGGCGTTTCCGCACGGCGCTCGACGCTGAGGTGGCCCGTGAAAAGGCCATCAAAGAAGGCGTTGAGCTGCCGAAAGAGGCGCCGTTCGATTCCAACTGTATCACCCCAGGAACCGAGTTCATGGCACGCTTGACGCAACAGCTGAAGTATTTCATTGCCAAGAAAGTGAGCGAGGATATCGAGTGGCAAGGCTGCGAGATTGTCTTGTCAGGTCACGAAGTCCCCGGTGAGGGCGAGCACAAGGTCATGGAATACATTCGCCAGGCGAAAAGTCAGCCGAACTACGACCCCAATGTTCGCCACTGTCTGTACGGCCTGGACGCCGACTTAATCATGCTTGGGCTGTTGTCGCATGACCCACATTTCTGTCTGCTCCGTGAGGAGGTCACTTTCGGCCGCCAGTCGAAAGGTAAGAGCAAGGAGTTGGAACACCAAAACTTCTACCTCATGCATCTTTGCATTGTGCGCGAGTATCTCGAGTTGGAATTCCAGGAATTGAAAGATCCGGAGGTCAACAAGGGTATCGCATTCGACATGGAGCGCATCATTGACGATTTCATCCTCATGGCTTTCTTCGTCGGAAACGACTTTTTGCCCAACCTACCGCATTTGCATATCAACGAGGGAGCGCTGGCGCTCATGTTTGGCGTTTACAAACAGGTACTACCAAAGGCTGGTGGCTACATCAACGAAGGTGGCGAGATCAACCTGCCGAGGCTTGCGCTGCTCCTTGATGAACTTAGTCATGTCGAATTTAGGCACTTCGAGCATGAACATCAAGATGCCAGCTGGCTGACGAACAAAGGTGTTCAAAAGCAGGACGTCATGGAGAAGGTGAAGCGGAAGGGAGGCATTCAATCTGTCACAAGCGTGCAGAAGGAGATTTACAACAACGTCAAGAAGTACGTGAACGGACGCGCTACCGCCCAGGGCGACGCAGGTCCACTCGACCTGCCGTCTACGCTCAAGGCTGCAGACAGGACATTTGTCGAGGAGCTCGCCACCAGTCTTCACCTACAGTGTCAGAACATTGTGGACGATGATGGCAACCGCCACCAACAACTCTCTTTCCCGCCCCGCCCTGAGATGGACGACTCGGAGGACGAAGAGGACGAGGAGGCACAAAATGCAGTCCTGCGCGTATTCAAGCAGTACGACAAGGCCAAGGTCGAGGACGTCTCTGCCGAAGATGCGCAAGGAAAAGCACAAGAGAAATACAACGAGAAGTTCAAGGAGTGGAAGAACAAGTACTACACGGAGAAGTTTGAGTGGGGATTGGAAAACAAGGAGGAGTTGACGAAGCTTACGGAGAACTACGTGCAGGGATTGCAGTGGGTCTTGTTCTACTACTACCGTGGTGTGGCCTCTTGGCCATGGTACTACCAACACCACTACTCGCCCATGATCAGCGACGTCAAGCTTGGTCTCGGTGCTGACATGAACTTCAAGCTGGGACAGCCTTTCCGCCCTTACCAGCAGCTCATGGGTGTGTTGCCAGACCGCAGCAAAACTATCGTTCCCACGGCGTACCACGACCTGATGACCAACCCCAACAGTCCAATTATCGACTTTTATCCCAGAGATTTTGAATTGGACATGAACGGCAAGAAGCAGGAATGGGAAGCTGTTGTCAAGATCCCCTTCATCGACGAGAAGCGCCTGCTTCCTGCAATGGCAACGAGAGAGCATCTGCTCAGCGAGGCAGAAGCAAGCAGAAACGGCTTTGGCACTACGATGAAGTTCGTGCACGACAAGGACACCGACTTCACCTACCCGAGCAGTCTGCCAGGTATCTTCCCGGACATCGAGCACTGCAAGTGTGTCGAGAACATCTACGAATTGCCAGTTATGGATGGTCTCGAAGTCTACGTCGGCCTGATGGATGGCGTGAAGCTGAAGGCAGACTCTCTGGCTGGCTTCCCCTCTTTGCACACACTGCCTTTCGCTGGTCAGCTTGGCTTCCACGGCGTCGCAATTTTCCAGCAGGAGAGCAGGAATGAGAGCATGGTTGTGACCCTGTTGGATCCCGAGGAACGGGCTGGAACCAAGAATGCGCTCGCGCATCTTGGCAAGGCCGTTCACGTTGGATACCCTTTCCTAAAAGAGGGCAAGGTCATGAGCGCAACCGACGAGATGTTCACCTACAGCCTGCTGGATCCCGACCAGCCTGCGGACGGACAGAATGTCCAGCAGACTCCCCACCCACCACAAGGCATCTCTGACTTCAAGAAGAAGGCCAACCGCATCGAGCAGTTCTACTCTAAGAGGCTGGGTACTGTCATCGGTCAGGTCGACTGTCTCATCCAGGTCGATATGCTGGTCGGTCTGAAACAGACAGAGTCTGGAGCGCTCGTGAAAGAATATGCGCCCATCCCCGGACAGGAACCCGATTACGCTGTCCAGACGGTCGTGGACAAGGTCACCTCTGAAGACCAGCGCTTCATTGAGAGAGAAGCTCTGCCGCTCCCTGAGGAATTCCCCGAGGGCACAAAGGCATTTTTCCTGGGCGACATGGCGTATGGCCGTCCTCTACAAGTCACTGGCCACACTGCCGACCAGCAAAAGGCGGAGGTTTGGGTAAGTGTGCTCAAGGGGCGCGAACCCGACTTTGGCCACGAAATCGCCAGGCAGGCCGAGCTGCAAGATCCGTACAAGCCCAGCTACCGTGTGGCGCAGATGCTCAACTTGCATCCTCTCGTGCTTTCCAAGCTGACCTCCGCTTTTAACGTCATGTCTTCCGGTCTCCGCCTCAATCTTGGTCTGAACTTGAAGTTCGAGGCGAAGAAGTTGAAGGTCCTTGGCTACAGCCGCAAGAATGCCTCTGGTTGGGAGTATTCGAACAAGGCTATCGAGCTTCTCACTCAGTACATGACTAAGTTCCCGCAGTTCATCGCCACCATCGCTTCTAACCCTACGGGCGATGGATGGGAGGACACGTCCTTCTACCCTGACCCCACCGAGGCGAAAGCGAAGATGAAGGAGATCGGCCAGTGGCTCAAGAGCGTCGAGACCAAGGGCCTCGAAAAGGTTCCACTCGAAGCCATGCAGCTGGATGAGGAGACTGTGAAGAAGATCGAGGCCGCTGCCGATGCCAACAACGCCGCCAACAGCGAGGTTGATGGCAAGAAAATCAGCGCTGTTCCACGGTCCGCCTTGCTCAAGCCATCGGACGCTACGCAGCGTACAGCTCGCCAGTACTTCGCTATTGGTGACCGCATCGTCTACGTTCTTGATTCTGGAAGAGTCCCCATCGCTATGCGTGGTACGATTGTCGGCATGACCACCACCAAGAAGACGACTCTTCTTGACGTTGTGTTCGACCACACCTTCATGAGTGGCACTACGCTCAACGAGCGCTGCTCGCCATTCCGTGGCAGCACCGTCCCATCTGAGGCTGTGGTCAACCTTAGCAACCGTCAAGTTCTCTCCCTCTCCGAGGCTGCCAAGGCCAGGCAGCCACAGCAACAGAGCCTTCCCCTTCGCTCGCGTGGCCCTGTATCGCACACAGCCAACGGCTATGGCCCTCCAGGTCAACAGCTTCGCCCAGCAGACCAGCCTGCTCCTCTGCGCGGCTCCTACCGTGGCGCTTTCGGAGGTCCTCAGCAGAACGGTGCCCCTCGCGGAAACTTTGCTCCTCGCGGCCGTGGAGGTCTTGGTCACCAGCAGCAGCCTAATGGCGCGGCTCCCCAATACCCTCAGCAAAACGGCTTCCAGCCTCGCGGACGCGGCGGCATGGCCAACGGCGCTCTCCGTGGAGGCAGAGGCGGCAACAGGGGCGGATACAACACCATCGACAACACCGACCCTATGGAAGGCGTAGTCCGCAACAACACGGCTTTCAGGCCGCAGAGCTACACGAACGTCCCGCCGCCCACCAACCTTAACGAGCCTGGTAGGGGTAGGGGCCGCGGTGCCGGCAGGGGGAGGGGCAGAGGTGGAAGAGGCAGAGGTGGTGAGGCACCGGCGCCTGCTAGCTAGATGATGGCGTGAATTGCAGATGATGGGGAATGGATTCAGTTGAAGACGACACTTTGATCGTGGGATTGTTGATAAAAGGATATCGTGGGGATCTGGGCTAGGCTTAGAGCTCAGCAACATATGAGATCTCGATACGAAGGAGTTCACCAACTGACTCTCCGGCAAACTCTGGACTCTTTGTTGTGAATGTTTAGTTCAATCCTATTTGCCGTTTGATGGGAATGGAACATCTCGTCACCAAAAAGGTGACCCCAACCCGAACCCTGGTACAGCACATTGACACATCAATTCACTTCCCTTTTAACCACGATTATCCCATGTACACGAGTGCTGGTACGTCTATTGATCTGGAAGAGCTACTGGCACAGCTCACATGCATCGCTTCGAAAAACGAGACTCCTACTCGATCATATGTGCGACCACGAATAAAAAGCACGTCGCTCGCTGCCGAACATGAATTCAAGTCTCATTGCCGCCACATCATGGGAAAGAGAAGAATCGGTGTCAACCATGACAACTTTGCCGTGTACTGTAGCATGGCAAATCCAAATTTTACGAAGACCTTACAGTCCTACATACTTCTATCGAACCTTTTCCCGAGAATGGAAGTTGCAAGTCTGCAGGTGAATGATTTGTGATTGACCTCCATTGCTTTGATTCACAATTGGCTATCAAATACCGGGCGCTAAGGGATCGCCAAAATGTCAATGATTTTCGCAGGCCGCTGGGAGGTCTGTTTCGTGACTTGTAAGGACCCATCGTCACTCGCATATCAATTATTTGGTACTTCCTGTAGGCATTCCATTGAATCTAGTTAAGACTCTTCTCTGTGGTTGGTAAAAATGAACACGATATCTCCGTGCCTCGTCCGAAAGGACCGATGCCTGTTCCTCTGTGAAAACGAGCGAAACATTAATATTTCCAAGACCATTGAATCCTTGTCAAAAACGGGAATGGACCAGAGCAACCGGACTCCGAGAGTGGTAGTAAGCAGAGCAGAAGAAAAACAACGTTCCAGCCGTTGCTTCGTTTTCTGTCAGCTAGGTACCTGTCGGGTCACCTAAGAGCAACGCTTTTTCTTCACTGTCGTTGCGATGAGAAATCGCCAGGTAGGGTATCTCATCATCAATCTCAACACAACGCCATCACTACTGGCTTTCAAGGCCACCACCCTCTCTGACTCCTCCCTTTATCTCCAATATTCTGCCGCTGCGGCGGACCTCACCCCGGCGCGGTCGGCGATCGGGCAACCACACGCGCGCGCTGAGGAAACCATGCTAGAAGATAAAGTTTGGAACCGTCGCGAGAGTTCCACAGCGCGCAAGTGTTCTGGATGCCATTCTCTGATCCGAAAAATTGGATCGAAGAGGGGAAGTAAGTAGGAGTAGGAGGGGAGTCCGGTCGCCGGTTTTCGGCATAACCATGGGCATGGACGGATGGCATTTGGGGCTGTTAGAGTTTGTGATGTTTTTGTTTTGTTTTTTTGAGGGGTTGCAAGTTTTGGGAGTTGTGCTAGTTGGCAGGATTGTGAGTAAACAATGATGAACAATCCTGCTATTATATTATCCTGGTTTTCTACCCTTTGAAGTCATCTTTTGGACACAGATTAGATGTGCCATTGGTCCCCGGACCACGACTCTGTCAATCTGTATACATACATACTACATGTACACAAGGTAGCCGTGATAGCCCGTCGTCATGCTCGGTGGAAGACCTTCACAAGAGTCAAGATCATCCACGCGCTAAGTTCTACAGTAGGTGAGCAGTAGCAAGTGGAGCTCGGACATGTTCGCAACAGCTAAGGTGTTCAACCGTTCTCGTGGCAATCCTTTGCTTGCCGAACACACGAGCGCCGAGCAGCACGCGATCTGAAGCCAGACACACATCCGGTCCAGACCACGACCGGACGAGAGCTGAGAGCAGATTGCAACCAAACAGATTGGAAGGAACAAAATAAATGGATAAATATTGAAAAACCGGGGCATCGCTGCGCGCGGCAATTCGGTAGCCCTGCCCAGCAGCTTGTCCTGTCAGGAGAGTCGACTTTCGACTTTACTACCCCCGAGTCTTCGAGTCTGTTGTTGTTGCTTGCGCTGTTTCGAATTGGGCGAGAGGTGCATGCATGGGATGGAGATTGATTTCCTGTACCATTTCGACCGCTCGCTTTTACGTACCAGGGTGTTTTGGCAGACAGTGATTTATTGCGTCGGTGGCGGCCTATTTGCGACGCTTGCCCGCTGCCCTGCCGGTATAGATGAAACGGAGGCCAGGTCGTTGGGCGCTTTGGCCGTTTTGGAAGCCGTTGTCTTGGGGCCGTTGGATGATGCAACTGGTTGAAAAAGGTGATGTGAATACATGTATGGGATGTGCTACAGTAGTATTCACATGCTATATGATCGTGAGGTATTACCGGGTCTCTGAAGGGAGAAGGAAGAACATGCCTGCGGTATGGTTTGCAGGATGTCGGTATCAAGATATTGGTCTGGACACGATTGACACGTGAATACGGAGCATGGACTCTTCTCCAGTCTCAGCAAAGATGATGTGTCTTTTTCGACATGGATGATGTCTTTTGTGAGAGACACAGACACGGGGAGAGACCGGCCGGTTGTAGTTGCAGGTGGGGCGGACCGTTCTTGATGGCAGGGAGCAAGGGCTGAGGTAGCGTGGCAGTTCCTCCGTGGCAGAGATTAGTGCGCAGTAGCGAAAAGGTAGCGAGAGTGATGTCTTCGATCCGATCACGGGGAGGGCTGATGAGGCAACACATAGAGCACATGTAGGTAGTGAGAGCTAATAAATGTACTGTACTACTACCGTAGCGGGACGAGCTGGCAGCTTTGTGAGAGGTGAGAGTCGTGTATGAGGTGCTGCAGCCGGTTTGTTGAACACTACTTACCATGCGTGTAACCGCGCGCGCGATACTTGTGATAGTGGTGCTGTACTGTAGATATCGGAGGATTGTATGGTAGCAGTGGAAGTGTAGTAGTGGTATCTTCCATCTGTGTTGCAGCCACCAGTGAGTAGTGTCTATGCTGAATCTGACTGTCTGACTGTCTGACAATTTTTGGTCGTCTCTCTATCTGTCTGTCTGTCTATCTATTTGTCGATCGATCTACCTGTCTGTCTGTACTACTGGACTACTGGACCTTCATTTCACTTACACCACCTAGTCCTGTATAGCCGCCTTGCCTCGACCGACCTTACGCCCTCCCTCCCTTTGCTTGCTTGCCCTCTTCCCTTGCGTTGCATCGAGGGCCCATACTCGCACACTGATTGGCCACGATAGCTGGCTACAGTAATGTCCAGGCCGTCTCCTGCGCGCGAGTCTCCCTCGACTACTGCAAGCCTACGCTCGTCGTTTATCGCATGGAGACAGTCGCAGTCCCACCACCACTCTGCCAACTCGACTCCCACCACTACTACCAAGCCCACCACTACTATCACTTCGGATAAATCTACTCCTTTTACTACTACTCCTCCCACCGACACCGACACCGACGAGGCCGAGTCTGCGCACTGGACACGCCGACTGCTTAAGCGAGGCATGTCCCAGCACGCTGACGTCTCCCGGAAACTGCTTCGCAAGGCCCCGCCAACTTCCAACTCCCAACACTCGCCGCGTCGAGAATCCGCCCAGGTCGACTCCGTGCACACCGCCGCCTCCGCCTTCCACCACCACCCCAGTCCTACACTGCCCACTGCCCGCTCCGATTCCGACCCTGCTGCTACCACTGCTGTCACCACTGCATACTCACCCACCGTCGCTGGCCCGCCATACACCCTCCCATCCTCCGACCACCCCGCCGCGCCCTCCAATCATCACCCCGACCAATCTGTTTCAAACCCTCGCTACTCCGTTTCGGATCACACTCCCACCGACCTTCTCGGCCAGCGCTTCGACTCTCTCTCCGTCATCAACAGCTTCGACGCCATCGCATCCGACGCTCAGCCGCGCTCGCACTCAGAGTCCCATACACTACCGCAATCCCAGCCCCACACCCCGACACTTGCATCTGCATTCGAAGAGCAGTCATCGCAACGTCCGCCTCAGCCCATCCACTCCAACTCGACCTTTTCCGGCTCAAAGAGCAACCGCGCACGAGCGGCATCACGGCTCGAACAAAGCTTAGTAGCAGCAGGTCGGCGGATGGAAGACCTCAGCGGGCGCGCCGGCGATGCGGGCGCCAGAAGCCCTCGCCAGCGCTATAGCGACGAGGCCCGCGAAACAAACAAGCTTAAGAAGAAAAGTGGCTTCTCCAGCTTCATGAACAACCTGGTCGGTACGCCTAGGAAGCCGACCATCTCTGCGCCCGAGAATCCAGTCCACGTCACGCACGTCGGATATGACCAGAACACCGGTGAATTTACTGTACGTCCGACTCTTCTCTACAGCATAAGCGTCATGACGATTATGCTTTTTAATGGTTTCTCGTCTCATCTCGTCTCATACAAGTCGTACATTCTCACGCTTCCGAATACTGACCTATGTTAGGGCCTGCCTAGGGAATGGCAGAAAACTCTCAAAGCCAACGGCATCACCGAGCAAGAGCAGAAGAAGAACCCCCAAGCCATTATTGATGTGGTCACATTCTACAACGAGCAAAATGAAAAGCGCAGTGATGAGTCGCTCTATCACAAATTCGACAATGCCAGGCTCAACGACAGTCCACAGCAGCAGCAAACGGCCATGGGAGGCAGCATGTCTCCCGCGATGACACCCAGTGGTTATGGTCCAGTTGGAAGTCCGCCATCAAGCCCACGATTCCCTAAGAATGAGCCCGAAAGCTTTGAAAATCCTAGAGCAGCACCCACACCATCAGGAAAGGCACCTCAAGGCCTTGGATTGAGCACTCCCTCGAGCCCTCGGTCAAACAACGACGAATGGATGCCTCTTCGGCCAGCGCCAAAGCCGCCGGGAAACTCAACAAATGCAGTACCTCAAAGGTCGGCTCCTTCCGTACCAGCTCAACACGATCAACCACCGCAAGACAGTCTCCCGCCACTCAGATATGCAGCACCTGAAGCGTCACCAAACCGAAGCAGGGCGAATACTGGGCCTTCGGCCGGTCAATACAACAATGCATCACCTGTATCTTCGCCACATCAATACCAGCAACAACAAGAACAGGCAATGCGCGCTGCTCAACAAGCCCTTAAGCAACAGGCACTTGAGCGATCACAATCAACAAGGCAACCGGGCTACTCGCAGCAACAGCAACAACAGCAACAGGCGCAAGCACCTCCGGTGCCGCAGCCACAACAACAAGCTGCACCGTCACAAAACTCTGCGCTTGGTCCTGCTCCCCGACCCAGGCAAAGACCCCGACAGTCAATCACCAATGCCGAAATTGTTGGCAAGTTGAATGTCATCTGCAATCCTGCCGACCCAACCAAGAAATTCCGCAGTCTAGTGAAGATCGGCCAGGGTGCTTCCGGTGGCGTCTACACAGCGTTTGAGGTTGGCACCAACAAATGTGTTGCCATCAAGCAAATGAACCTAGAGCAGCAGCCCAAAAAGGACCTTATTATCAATGAAATCCTGGTCATGAGGGACAGCAAGCACAAGAACGTCGTCAATTTCATGGACTCGTTCCTTGTTCGTGGCGACCTCTGGGTAGTTATGGAATACATGGAGGGCGGCAGTCTGACTGACGTTGTCACCTTCAACATGATGTCTGAGGGTCAAATTTCTGCGGTCTGCCGCGAAACTCTCCACGGTCTGCAGTTTTTGCACTCCAAGGGCGTTATTCACCGTGACATCAAGTCGGACAACGTTTTGCTCAGCATGGACGGTAACATCAAGCTCACTGATTTCGGATTCTGCGCTCAAATCAACGAGTCTCATATGAAGCGCACTACCATGGTCGGCACACCCTACTGGATGGCTCCCGAAGTCGTGACGCGCAAAGAGTACGGCCGCAAAATCGACATCTGGAGTCTGGGTATCATGGCCATTGAAATGATCGAGGGCGAGCCTCCATATCTGACCGAATCGCCACTACGAGCGCTTTATCTGATTGCAACCAACGGCACACCTGCCATCAAAGAGGAACACAATCTGACACCCGTCTTCCGCGATTTCTTATACTTTGCCCTCAAAGTGGATCCGGAGAAGCGCGCGAGCGCGCATGATCTACTCAAGGTAAGGATTCGTCCATCCGCATAATGCGCTCTTGGCCATGGCTGACGTTCATCTCTTTTAGCATGCTTTCATACAAACCGCCGAACCGCTCGCCACCCTTGCACCCTTAGTCAAGGCTGCTCGGGTTGCAAGGGCCGAGGAACGGAAGAACAAGGGCTCATAGTCGCTGGTAACGATTTGAGAGTCATCTCTTATCAAGCTCTAAATCTCCGAGTAGGCGAAATAATGTACAAGCCGCAGGCAACCCACCTGCCCAAAGGAACTGCTATGTACACCGCTGAAAAGAACGTGCCTGCTCACTGAACTGCGAGCAGAGATCTGGAGTCGAGTATTGTGGTGGACGTGGCAATCCGCCTTCCTTCCTCGCAACCGTTTGGACTAGGGAAATTCCATCGTCTAGGAGAATGCCAGTGGGAGGGATTCAACGAAAGGAGTGGGACTGACAGTCTGGCCGACTGTCCATTTGAGGGAAAGGGGAAACCGGATATTTTTATTTTCTTGGAGGCATGGAGGGAAACCCGGGAAAAGATACCAAATCAAGCAACCAACCTCTCAAACCAACAGGGCTTCCAAATTTCGGCTTTTGTTTACGGGATGTCAAAATCGCAGTATGGCTCACTCAAGCGAACAGAGCCAAAACGGACATCATGCTTGATGGATTTCAATGACGGCCAGGAAACACGTCATGGAGTCGACGACGGCGATGGGTGAAGGCATGGATGGCTGGCTCGTTGGCTTGGTTTTTTGGGGGCAGATACATCTCTATTCAAAATCAATCATGTTCGTCGAGTGGGATAGAAGATGACTCTAGGACCGTCCAGCATTTCTCTCACTCTCTCACTCTCTCTCTCTGGACCAGTTATTGTCCTCTGATCAATACCCTTCCTCCCGTCTGTCGAAATCCCTCACCTCAGAAGCAGTAGGCCTGGATTCGATCACACTGCTAAGAAGAGGTTGTCCTTCCAGTCTTTCGAGCTTGAATTGCTCGTACAGCCCACCGTTATTGTTGGTCTTCCACTGCATCGCAGTAACATAATATAAGCCATCGTATCGTATGCCAACGGTGGGTCGCAAAGTAGCCCTCCTGCTAGTAGTAATGCCAGCGGCGCGCAACACTCTGACTGGCTTGTATAGTCGTTGCGAAGTCTTGAGGGCGAGGGTTGCCTTGCTAGATGCGAAAGGCTCTTTCGGATCTGTGTTGGCATGGCTCCGATCGCCGGAGTAAAACAAGACGTCCCCGAGGTCTTGATCGAGGTCTTCGTAAGGCCCTCCTGCCGTCACGACACTGTAGGCGCCGGTCAACGCGTTGCCAGCTATCCCGCCTCCTCTTACGCCGTGGGCGCCATTGAACAGGGCCAGGATCTGCATCGGCCACCAGTCGCCGACTTGAAGCCCATTATGGCCGAAGACCTTAGCATCGCGCTTCAAGTAGCGAGAGTCGAGCACGTAGCTTTTGCGACGTGGGCTGACTTTGAGCGCTACGCCGTGCATGATGCCTTCTGTACCGAAGATTGGGTGGTCAGGCGGTGGCAGTCGAATGGTAGTCGCGGCGACAACATTGCCCTTTGCAGTCGTACCAGACGTTGAGGATTTGAGCTTTCTAGAGCTGCTCGCTTCTGCCTTGCCATCCCCGGCGTTGGTGCCATCCTCGCTATTGCTTTCTTCTTCCAGCACCTCTCCTTGTCCCCAGTTCTGACTCTCCCATCTTTGGTACAGTGCTCGTGCACTGTCGCGAGTCGATTTCTCGAAATGAAACTCCGGTCTGTCAAACATGAGCTGTAACGCTTTGTCAATTGGCGTACGCGCTTTGAGCGCTGGGGACATCTCAATGGTTTCGAGCCATTGCATAAAAAGCTGAAGGCGCAGTAGGAGAGTCTTCGCTGGTTCGATGGTACCATCAAGGACACCCCTGGCTTTGTTTGATTTTACGCAGAGGCCGGTGATGATTCTGCGTTCGTTGTTGATGAACTCGATGCGTGCCTCTAGGTTATTAGGTATGTCGAGGACTTGATTGTGTGAATCAACCATAGCGGCGTTCTGGTTTATGATGTCGGTGGTTTCCTTCTTGGACTCAGTCATGTTGATGCAATCCGGGTTGCAGTGCTTGTTTGATGCTAGGAAGCAGAATGAGGATGTAGGTGACTAGGGGACTGCAGGTTGATGTCGTGAAGTGGAGTGAGCGTGTAACTAGGAGACTGTAGGTTGATGTTGTAGTGGTAAAGTAGGATGGGGAATCCGAGAACAGGAGGTTGCTTTATATGTGCATTAGCTGCGGTAGCGAATGTGGTTATAGCTGTGATTGTGCTTGTGATCGTAAAGTGACTGAAGGCTGAGCAATCCAAGAACTGAAGGTCATGTCAGTGAATGTAGCGTTCACATGAAAGGGAAATGGAAGTGACGATCCGTCGTATGCCTCCATGTGCTGGCTTGGGCGTTGTCACGGGATTGCGAGTAGCAATGGTGGCAGTAGTAAGTCATCTGATCGTTTCAACAGGTACAACGAATGACTGAAATTCACAACAAGTGTGCAATCGGCAGTGGTGTGAACTTGTTTCCTGTCACGATATATATCCCGCTTATTGATGAAGCTCTTGAATTTTAGTTTAGTCGATCAATCGATCTGACATATCTGTACTGATGGTTAAAATCTCGATGTGAGATAGCCAAGATTGATCTGCGATCGATCAAATACGATGAGCCGAAGCGCCAGTCGAAGGAAGGTGCGTCTAGGATGTCAGTGGAAATAGCATAGCACAAGTGTACATAGTGAAGGGAGATGAAGAAGGTAAGGAATGTAAGCGAAGAGAAGGCTTACATATATAAGGTACATGCGAAAAGCGCTAGGTGCTTGGCACAACTGAACCACTATGACTAAAGTACATAATTATAAGTTTATTGTCACTGTGATTATGATCATCTATTCTCGTCTGAAGTACGGATGTTATTATCCAAGTTACAAGATACGACCCTCAATACTCAATACTACAGTATAGGTCCAGTCGCGTAAGCTGCAGTTGGTTCGGCATGCAAACATGAATGACTTCCCCACAATGGGTAAATCTCGGCAGGATGCATCATCGCGAGGAGCAAAGGCTAAAAGCTGCCGATTCTCGAATTTTTCCCATGACTGCGACCTAGTTATGTAGGATAATACGGAATTGCTCATTGCCGCCCACGGCGTGAGTAGGTAAACCCCCAAACAAACCAAACCCTCCAAGTATGGCCTCCTCATCACAGGACGCCTGCTACCGGGCCTTCCCAGGCTCCGCAGCCTTTTCCGACTTTCGTCTCAATCGGCTTGCATCCGCCATCGGAGCCAAGAAACTGCAAGCCATCTGGGTGCACTATGTCGCTTCCAACAAGGAACTGTCCGCAGAGCAGGTTTCTGTCCTCGACCAGTTGCTCGAGTATGGCGCGTACCCGGAGTCCAGCGACGAGCTTTACAGCGCTTGCGTGAAAGCCATTAAGAACGGCAGTGGCTCTGACGATCCCAACACTCTTCTGCTCTACGTCGCCCCGAGACCTGGTACTATCTCACCCTGGAGTTCCAAGGCCACCAGCATCGCTCAGGTCTGTGGTCTGGGCGACAATGTCAAGCGTGTCGAGCGCGGCATGCTTTTCGCCATCTCTTTCGATGGCCCCGTCCCGACGGAGGGCATCTCGAACCCGGATTCATTGCACGATCGAATGACCGAGACGCTGAGCTCCGAGTCGCCGGACTTTCAGACTATGTTCGCACAACTCCCGCCTGCGCCACTGGAGAGGGTAGAACTTCTACAAAGCGACAAGGCTGACCCGCGCGCTGCTCTCGAAGAGGCGAACAAGACTCTCGGTCTGGCGCTCGATAAGAACGAGATTGATTACTTGATCGAAGCCTACACCAACCAGCTCAAGCGCAACCCGTCTGATGTCGAGCTTTTCATGTTTGCTCAGGTCAACTCGGAGCACTGCCGTCACAAGCAGTTCAATGCCGACTGGACGATCGATGGCGAGAAGAAGCCCCGCAGTCTTTTCTCCATGATCCGTAACACGCACAAGGCGCACCCCAAGTATGTCATCAGCGCTTACAGTGACAACGCTGCTGTGATGCAAGGTGAGGAGGGTGCTGTCTGGGCTCCTAATGATGCCACTGGAGAGTGGACACAGACCAAGGAGATGGTCCATTATCTCGGCAAGGTCGAGACTCACAACCACCCCACTGCCGTTTCGCCCTATCCCGGTGCCGCTACTGGATCTGGCGGTGAGATTCGTGACGAGGGCGCTGTTGGTAGAGGTTCGAAGCCGAAGACTGGCCTGGCTGGTTACTCCGTCTCGGACTTGCTCATCCCCAACCACGTCCAGCCGTGGGAGCTCGATGTTGGAAAGCCTGCTCACCTGGCCAGTGCTCTCGACATCATGCTCGAGGCGCCTATTGGAAGTGCTGCTTTCAACAACGAGTTTGGCCGTCCTTGCACCACTGGTTACTTCCGCACTCTGACCACCAAGCTCCCCATCTCTGAGACTGAGACCGAGCTGCGTGGATACCACAAGCCGATCATGCTTGCGGGTGGTGTTGGTACCGTTCGTCCTCAGCATGCCCTCAAAGAGCAGGGTCTGGTCAGCGCTGGTGCCCACTTGATCGTCCTTGGCGGCCCTGCCATGCTTATTGGGCTTGGTGGTGGTGCGGCTTCAAGCATCCAATCCGGTGAGGGTAGCGTCGACCTTGACTTTGCCAGTGTTCAACGTGGCAACGCCGAAGTCCAAAGACGTGCCCAAGAGGTCATCAACACTTGCACATCCCTTGGCGCGGACAACCCTATCCAGCTCATTCACGATGTCGGTGCCGGCGGTCTGTCCAACGCTCTACCCGAGCTTGTCGAGGATGCTGGCTTTGGCGCTCGTTTCGAACTCAGAGAGATTGACAACGCCGACAGGAGTCTGAGCCCGCTCCAGATCTGGTGCTGCGAAGCTCAAGAACGCTATGTGATGGCTGTGGCGCCGAACCGCCTTGACCAGTTCATCAAGATCGCTAAGCGCGAGCGTTGTGGCTACTCTGTTGTTGGCAAAGCTGTAGAGGACAAGCGTTTGGTGCTGATGGACAGGGATTCCAAGGATGAGCCCACACCTATCGACCTGCCCATGCCGATCCTGTTCGGAAAGGTCCCCAAAATGCACAGAATCGTCGACTCCAGGAAGCTCACTCTCCCTGCTTTCGACAGCTCTCTGACCAAGTACCTTCCTCAAATCGCACCCGATGCAGTCCTCGGAACTGCTGTCGACCGCGTCCTTGCCCTGCCTGCCGTCGGATCGAAGTCTTTCCTCATCACAATCGCTGACCGTACCGTTGGCGGCTTGACCGTCAGAGACCAGATGGTCGGTCCCTGGCAGACTCCCGTGGCCGACGTCTCTGTCAGCGCGACCTCGCTCACAACTGGCATCAAGACTGGCGAGGCGATGGCCATGGGCGAGAAGCCTACGCTTGCCCTCATCTCTCCCGCTGCATCTGCCCGTATGGCCGTTGCCGAGTCTCTCATGAACATTGCAGCGGCCAGCCTTCCTGGCAGACTCAGCCGCATCCGTCTCTCCGCCAACTGGATGGCTGCTGGCAGCCACCCCGGCGAGGGTGCAAATCTGTACGAGGCTGTCGAAGCCATTGGTATGGAGCTTTGCCCTGAGCTCGGCGTCAGCATTCCTGTCGGCAAGGACTCCATGTCCATGAAGACCAAGTGGGACAACAAGGAGGTGACTGCGCCTATTTCGCTTGTCATCACTGCTTTCTGCACTGTCAACGACCTGAGCAGCACCTGGACTCCTGCGCTCCGTCGCCCCGAAGAGGTCGGCGAGACCGTGCTCATGTACGTCGACCTTGCGAACGGCAAGAAGGCGATGGGTGGCTCTGCTCTCGCTCAAGTCTTCGGCCAGGTCGGCAACGAGGCTCCGGATGTCCGTGACACCGAAGCTATCAAGGACTTCTACCACGCGGTCGAGCAACTCCACGAATCGGACATTGTTCTCGCATACCACGACCGCTCTGACGGTGGTCTTTTCACTACTGTCGTCGAGATGATGTTCGCCGGCCGCTGCGGAGCCAGCTTGTCCTTGGACAAGATTACCAAGTCTGGCCGCCCGCAAGACTTGATCGAAACCCTCTTCAACGAGGAGCTCGGCGCTGTCTTCCAAATTCGCAAGAAGGACGAGAACCAGTTCCGCGGTGTCTTCGCACCTATGACCCCGATCACCATCGGTACTGTCAACAAGCAGCCCAAGCAAGAGCTGTCCATTTGGAACGGTGCAGACTGCGTGTACCGCGCTTCGCGCCAGTCACTCCAGCAAAAGTGGACCAACACTTCGTGGGCCATGCAGAAACTCCGTGACAACCCTGCTTGCGCAGACGCAGAGAAGGAGAACATCAACGACGACCAGGACCCCGGTCTCAAGTACAACCTCACCTTCAACCCCAAGGACAACATTCTTCCGCCGACTTCCTGGGTCACATCGCAAGTCATGGCGAAGCCCCGTGTCGCCATCTTGCGCGAGCAGGGTGTCAACGGCCAAGCCGAGATGGCCTTCGCCTTCTCCGTCGCCGGCTTCTCGCCTATCGACGTCCACATGACCGACATCCTCTCCGGACGTGTCAGCCTCGCAGGGTTTGCCGGTCTCGCCGCCTGCGGTGGCTTCAGCTACGGTGACGTCCTCGGTGCCGGCCAGGGTTGGGCCAAGAGCGTGCTCCTGCACGAAAACACCCGACAAGAATTCAAGCAGTTCTTCGAGCGCAAGGACACATTCGCCCTAGGAGTCTGCAACGGCTGCCAATTCCTCTCGCGCCTCACAGACATCATCCCCGGCGCCGACAGCTGGCCGACCTTCGAGCGCAACCTCAGCGAGCAGTACGAAGCCCGCGTCTGCGAAGTCGAAGTCTCGGACAGCGACCCTTCCAACCCCTCCGTCTTCCTGCACGGCATGAACGGCTCCAAGCTCCCCATCGTCGTCGCCCACGGCGAAGGCCGCGCACAATTCCGCGCCAGCAACGGCGGCTCTACCGCCAAGTCCCTCGTCGAGCAGGGTCTTGTCTCTGTCAGGTATCTTGACAACTACGGCAAGCCGACCGAGCGCTACCCCTTCAACCCCAACGGCAGCCCTGAGGGCATTGCTGGTGTCCGCACGCCTGACGGAAGGGTTCTGGCTCTCATGCCTCACCCCGAGCGCACGATTCTTAAGAACTCGGCCAGCTATGCGCCGGCTGAGATGGTCAAGGAGTGGGGTGAGTTTGGACCTTGGGTCCGGATGTTCAAGAGCGCGAGGAGGTGGGTTGGTTAGACTTGGGGAAAAGTGTATTGATTGATGGGTAGGGCGGTAGACTATGAATGGACGGGAAAAGTACGACTCTGGAGCTCCTTTTTAACGTTTCCTTTCTTACAGTACTTTTTAGCAGCTAAGAAAACATTTGAGAAACGTCAACACAAGTTCAAATCTTACTCATGAACCTCTTTCCTTTTTCCCTAATGGACCTATCGTTGTTATTAACATACTCCATACAGGACATGTGAAATAACAGAACAGGACAAAGACTGAAAAATCGACGTGCTAGTGAGTGAATTTAATACAACAAATCCAATCAGAAGAATGCTCGCGACATCGCTCGAAACGAGAGTATAGGTAGAGCAAGAGTGGAAACTTGGGCTCTCGACCTCCAGAGAATGCAGACCGCTCAAGCGTGCGCGCTAAAGACACAAGTGAGGGAGTGAACAAGCGAAGACCAAAAGAGAAGGAGTGGAAAGCAATAGGAAAGAGCAGACCACCACGTCAGCTAAAGAGGAGGACAAGAAGTAGAAAAAAAAGACGCTTTGAACCCGATTTCCACCTTCAGCTCACTACAAACACACACGCGACCGGCCGAGCTATCCGCCAATCATTCCATCCCACAGCCTTACCTTACCATCTCAACACCGAACCTGTCTCCCTATCACTCCCGCCGCCAAGTCCCATCCCCAGTCAACTTAATCCACTACATCTTTCCACCCGCCATCTTCCCACTCCCAGAATCGGTAGCAGTGGCAGCAGCGACGTTAGACGAAGAGCCTTCAGCCTCAGAACTCCCCCCTCCACCACTACCAGTAACACTACCTTCTTTCCCACTCCCACTCCCTCTCCCGCTCCCAGAATTCTTCTTCGTCAAAGTCGGACTCCGACTCCCGCCGCCCGAAGATCTCGAACCACCGCTGTTGTGACTGTTGCCACTGTTCCCGAAACTGCCACTGCGGCTGCGCTGGCCAGGTCTGCTGGCGCGGAAACCGGCGTGGTATGAAGGGGTGGAGGAGGAAGCTTTGTGAACGCGCGAGGAGGAGGATGGAGCGGCGTCGTGTTGTTGTTGTTGGTGATGTTGCGAGGATGCAGGGTTTTTGGAAGAGGATTTCTAGATTGAAGAGAAAGTTGGGATGTTAATTGATTTGTCTTGATTGCTTTTGTTTTCGGTTGGTCAGAAGATGATTCCAGCCGCTCTGACTTGGTCTGAGGATGCGTTGGGTTGCAACGTCAAAAGGGGATAAGAAATAGGCATTCTGTTTTGGGATGCTGAAGAATGCTGGTTTGTGTCATCCTGATGAGTGGGAATGAAAAGAGAAGAATCATTTGTATGCAACAACAAGGACACCCCGCTCCTCTCTTCTGCAAGTTTACACAAAAGGGTGCCGCAAACAACAGGAAGTGAAGAAAAGATAAGAGCCAAATCGCTCTAAGCCCGTTTCTTTCCTGCCGCTGGCAAAAGGCCCGGAGATTGCAGGTTCCATGTTGGATGTAAGGTAAACAAATCGCTCGACAAAGGGAAAGGAGGAAGAAGAAAAACTATGAGTCAAGGGAAAAAAGGCTTTCGCTGGCCCAGGGCAACAGGCCTCTCAAACACACACATGATGCAGTTTGTGATAAAAGGAGTATGACTCTGCTGTGCGCACTGGGTCAACGTACCGAGTTGCCCGTCCTCCGCTCTCGCTCATCGCCCAACCGTAGGCGCTCCATGCGCTGTTGACTGTCATCACCATCCAAATCTCTTGCTTGAGTGCGTCCACCGGTTGCTGTTCCAGGCGCACGGACCGCAGGTGCTGCCGCGTGTCCATTTTGTTTCATAGAATCGGCCAGGGCTGTGAGGCGGTCCCATTTCGCTTTGCGAGTGGCCTTTTCCGATTCAAGGTTGTTCTGCTGTTCGGTGTATTCGTGGGAACAGTCGTCGAAGAGCTGCGGGTTCACTTCCATGAACAGCTTCATGGCGTTGTAAACCATGCCATGGATTGTCCTGTATATTGTTAGCATATGTCAATGATCCGAGTGTTCAAAACCATCTCACCTGTTCCAGTGTCCCTTGGAGTTTTCGTAGAGCGGCTTGAACATGATGGGTAGAATCACGTCAACATTGTCGCTGACCAGGTTGCAGAAATATTCATTGTTCCAGAAGTAGAGCGCCCGCTCAGCCACTTGGAAGTGAGGACTTGCCACACTCTTTGCAAGCTGATTGAAGAGGGGCTCCTGAACTTTGGCGAACTCTGCAGGGTCCATAACCTCGAAGATGTCTTCGACCTCGTTCAAGAACATAACCTCTTTGGTGCTGTTGACCTTGGGCCAGTAGCGGAGGAGTCCTAAGACAACCTCCTCAGTGAGCGCGGCATCCTTCTCCAAGAACTGGACAATGCAATACGCCAGCTGAGGGTGGTACATGCTTAGACTCTTGACTTTATGCAAGGGTATCAAGACCCTTGTCAAGAACAGCTTGTGTTCTTCTTTGAGTGGCAGCGCGAAGCCATTGATAATGGAACCGAGGATCTCCAGAAGCTCGGCAATACCGTTGAAGCGTTCCGTTTCGTAGATAAATTGGAAGAAGACGTTGTTGATGCTGCGTCGAATGAATGACCTCAAGTTGAGGAACTTGCCGTATATTCTGTGAAGGGTGGTCTTGAGGAAGTCGCGTTCGCGAGGATCTTCAGAGTCGAAGAGTTCAAGCAGGGAGAGAACGAATCCATGGTCGATATATTGCTTGGCGTAGTTCGTGTTGAAGTCCTGGCTCTCTATGAAGCGCAAGAAGAATTCGTAGACGACCTGGATGTGAGGCCAGGCAACTTCCAGCACCGGTTCGTCTTCCTCGGGATCGAAAGCCTCGCCTTGTGGGTTCACTGGTGGCGGTATGGGTCTGAACAGGTTCTTGCTGAACATCTCGACAACCCTGGGATACATCGGTTCGGAGATGACCTGGCGGTTTTGCGCGACGTAATCCAAGAGTTCATGTAACGCCAGTCTCTTGATCTCCTTGCTCTTCATGTCTCCAGACGCATCGTTGAAATCGAAGATGATGTTGCACTGGTCCAACTTTTGCATGAACAGCTCCTGACGACGGTTTGGTGGCACTTCGTGGAATCCAGGAAGCTTTTCGAGCTCGCGCTGCCTCTGGTCTGAGATGTCGAATCGCGAGGAATGCTGTCTTTTGGGTGTCCTGACGCCTTCAGGGACTACATCCTTGGGAGTGGCTTGCAGTCTGTCGAACAACAGGCTCTTCTGACCCGCTTTCGGGGGAGCGAGATCATGAGGCATTGTCTCCGCTGCGCCGGGAGGCGGGATATGCTGCGCGAACGCGGTCAACAAAGCTCGATTCGAGCGGCTTCAAGAGGAGTACACTTACAGGTGCGCTTGGGCTTATGACAACACTTGGGTTCATTCCGCCATGTCTACCAGGGGTATTCGGGCCTCCCTGAGGCTGTCCTGCATTTGCGCCGCCTGCACCGCCGAATGAGCTATGATGCGGGAGGAAGGATGGGGTTTGATGCGTGCTCGTACCCGGTGGAGCAGGGTTGGGTGCGCCGGGGTGTGATTGATTGGGGCCGTCTGAGCCAGATAACGACTTACTTCGAGAGTCGACGAGGTTGGAGGTCGAACCAGTGGGTGTCGCTTGGCCCGAACCGGCGGGGGACTGGGTGGGCTGGGGCGACTGGGTGCCCGAAGAGCTGTCCTTCTTCTTGCCGAGCTTGTTGCCCTCCTTGTCCTTGTCGCGGGTGCGCGATAGCTGTTCTTGCTGTTAGGACTTCACATCAACATTGGCTCTGGGGCACTTCTGCAGCGGAGAAGGGTCGGGGTCGGGGAGAGCATTGGACGTACCACGCGTTGCCTGAAGCCTTTCATCATGTATGAATCTTGGAGTCGTAGGTCGAAGGTCGAGAGGCAGCCAATGCCGCTCGGCGGAGACGAGAGGGACTGGCCCTGAGGAGCGCGAGCCTGCTCTTGCCGATCGTAGGTCTCAGGGCGACTGCGGCGGGAGTAGTCGAACAGGAGCTGCGCCGCACGTGACGACGAGGAGTGAACGAGGGTGAGATGAGCGGAGCCGGCGGGGCATGCAATATGAGAGAGAGGCGGGCGATGTTCGATGTTGCTACCGCTTCGACGGGATGGTGGGCTGGCCTGTGGTGGTGGGAGTGTTGTAGTGACGCTCGACCTCTTGCCGCCAAGAATCAAGGTCCGGGCCGCAACGAGGGGTCTATGTTTGGGATGTGATGTTAGGAGTGAGATTGCGGGCGACGGCGATGTTGGGCAGTGGACTACCACAACTGTAGACACAAGAACGGAGGAGGCGGTGGGCGGGAAGGTCGAAGGTGTCTAGCTGTGGTGCAGTCTGGCGGTGGCATGCCCTGTTCCCCAACTACTACTGCTGTATGCTGTGCTTCTAGTGACGGCAACGGCAAGTGTGTTTAGATCCCGTGAGCCAAAGGCGGGGATGATTCGTCGGATCTTCGTCTAGCCTGCGCCTTAAGTGAGAAGCTCCCGCCCACGCATATTAAACGACTGCAGGAATATGTCGATATCGTTAGGCGTCTAAGCACAAGACACTGCCGACATATGCTCAAAATCTGCTACAGCAGCAGACCAGACTCGCCATGGCAGGCATCAACGGACGGCCAAGTGATACCGGCGCACCCACTTATACCGTACCTCCAGAACGGGTCGTAAGCATAGAGCATCCCTGTATAGTGAGAACCTTCGATAATGGCATCAAATCATTTGGTGGCGAGCCTCAGCTGAAGCATGTAAGTGGTTTGTTTGATTGGATTAGAGACACTACATCTCTGACAGAACTTCCAGGTCCTCGAACACCGCGTTGGAGACAGCATAGCAAACCCAGAAAAACCACTTGACGAGCCGGCAATCGGCGTGTCTCTTCGACCACAAGATCCTCTAGCGAAGAAACTCGTCTCATCCGCTATCGAAACTCGAAATGTTCTGGTCAAAGTCTCACTCCCCAAGCGAACAGGCCGTAAACGAAAACGAGGATCAGACGAACCTTTCACTCACCATGTCGACGACAGCAACACTAGCAACACCAGCATCACAGCACCCGACTTCCTCAGACGCCTCAAAGACAATCCCCAAAACTACACCATCCAACCCATCGGCACCGTCAACGAAACCCACCGCTTCCGCAACCTGCCCGATTTTCAAATGACTGCCAGTGACAACGCAATGATGCGTGAGCTGGCTGTCCACGCCCTCAAACCCAACTACGAAGCCCTCAAAGCTCTCACAATCGACAACAGACCCGGTGCCGCCCACATATCCTCTTTCGTCGCCCCACCCACCTTCATGGCCGCCAGCATCCCCTACCGCTACGAATTCAACCAAGCCTCGGGCGTCAAATTCGGCCAAGACGCCTCCGGCAACGCCATAACAACAAACATCCAAGCACCACCCCGCCGCGTAGCAATGGCCGTCGAGCCAGACGTGGCCGAAGTACCCCAAGGCCCTCCGGCGAACCTCAAGCGCCACCAGCAATTCGGCCATTACCTCGACGACGCGATCAAAGCCCTAGGCGAACTTCTCGAGAAACGCCCTCTGCTAACCCGCCGCGTCGCCATGAATTTCATCCCGCAGTACAGCGACACAGTGTTCAAAGAAGCAACCCAATGGGTAGGCTACAGCTTCCGCGCGGGCCCTTGGCGAGACAGCCTGATCAAATACGGCGTGGATCCGCGCGCAGACCCCAAATACCGCATCTACCAGACCCTCATGTTCCAGCTCGACAAACGGTCGGAAGCGGCGGCGGCTGCTAACAGCAGCAGCAGCAGCAGCGTGCCAGAGGGCTGGCAGAATCATATATTCGACGGCAAGCACGTCCGCCACGGCGGCGGCAAAACCTGGCAGATCTGCGACGTGACAGACCCGCTCCTGAAGTCTATCTTCGACACCACCGCCGTGCAGACCGAGTGCGACGTGCACCAATTCGGCTGGTACTACAACGGCACGCTGTGCAAAGCGCGGGCGATAATGCGCGATCAAATGGATTTCCTGTTCCGCGGCGCCGAGCCGCCGCACGCCGAGTACGCCAAAACCGCCCGTATGCCGGATCGCATTACGCGCGACAGGCTGGCGGAGACGTACATGGAGGATAGTGAGGTTGGGTCAAAGTCTACGGCTTTGGGGATTGAGATTAGGAGTATGGCGAGACTGGGAGAGAAGAATGCCGAGATGAGGGTTCGGGAGAAGAAGGCTAGGGCTGCGATGGAGAGGGCGGCGGAAGCTGGGGAGGAGTATGATGAGGAGGCTGAGATTGGCAAGGAGGAGGGCTTGGAGGAGGATGAAGATGAGGAGATGGGAGCAATTGATCCGACGCTGCTCGGGGCTGAGCGCGGTGATCTTGAGGCTGATGAGGACGAGGATGCTGATGCTGATCTTGAGGCTGCTGGAGATTTGCAGGATGATGATTAGGATGACGGGCAGCAGTAGGTTTGGCGCAACGTCGACGAGTCTTTTGTTGTTGGATACCCTGGGCGACGTCTGCATGTGAGCTTCGGCCACTAGGATGGCGTACATTACAGATGACTCAGCATTGAGTATGTGTGGACATCGAGAATTCGAGAACAATGCCAGACGAGAAAGCGACCTCATGTACAAAGAAGGAAAAGCTGTACAAGCGTTGTCGTTTGAGCGCCGCCATCCCGTTGCAACGCATAATAATGTTGGACCAATGTAGTACAAGCTGCTCGTTCACAAAAGCAGCAGCAGCAGCGCAGCAGCCAGCAAAAATAAAATAACAGCAACCCACATTGTACATTTGCCCCCCCCTCTCTTTCAGTTGACCCATCTCCTATCTGGCGTGAATCTATCTTGGTTTCTTGCTTTTTTCACCACTTCACTCTATCCCTGCCTACTCGAATCTCGCACTGCATTGCATTGCATTGTTTACGAGCTGGTGGGGAAGAGGTCCTCCTTGAGAACTACGCCCAGCTCTTCCCGGACGCTCTGCAGTTCCTGGAGGTACTCGGAGTATTGGCCCTTGTTCTCAACCTTGGCGTTGATGCCTACGCAGCGAGTGTTAGTGATTTTCCCGGGGAAGTGAAGATGCTCATATCGCTCCTGCGGAAGTCCAGAAACGTACCTTCGAATATCCTGACGGCGGTGGGGAAGTCGTTGACGCGGCGGGCGGCTCTGAGGGCAGCGATGACAACGCTGGGGGAGGGGACGAGATCGTAGGCGAAGGCGTTGTTGAGGTTACGCTGCAGCTCGAAGACGTCCTGGACACCCTCGAACTCCTTCTCGTATCTGCGCGCGCAAAAAGCACAAGGTCAGCACTTGTTCCAGTCCGCCGATCATTCCTCTAAACTTCGCAAGATCATGGAACTCTCTCTCGCGCATGGCCGGTGGGTGGAGACCACTGAGCAAGTATGCGCTTTTTCCTCCTCCCCTTGCTTTCATATCCCCAGTATCTCTCTTCTGGCCGGCCATTGCAACCTCCCCAACAGTTCCTCCCATCTGCTCCCAAGAAACAACAAACACAGAATCAAAGCGTACCTGGCGGTGAACTCCTCGAAGGACTCCTCGTGGTGCGGGTCGTGGGCATCAACGTCGCCGCCGAGTCTGCTGGTGGAGGCGGAGAAAGCGGCGCGCTGGACGGGCTGCTGCACGAAGAGCGCTCTCGGGGCCTGGCGGACGAAGGGGGTGACGCGCGCGCGAGTGGCGCTGCGGATGAGAGCGGAGACGGACATGTTCGTGTGGTTGTGAGGTGGTGCGAGAATACAGAGCGGAGATGCAAGTGAGGTGGTGAGGTCAGTGGTAATCGGGCTTCTTCTCGCTTTGGCCTGGCGATGAGGTTGCGGACGCCATTGGAAGCTTTCGGGCTGGAGATCTTGGCAGGAGCGTCGAGCACGAGTCATGAGGTCGTAAACGCGAACGTCGGGATTCGCCTGTGAGAGGAACATGAAGGTGTATCTTTGTGGAAGGATAGTGTTTTTGAGTATAATTGCACTGCTGTTAGGGCAGTATTGCTCGTTCATCGTACAGCATCGAGCTGGTGTATGACCAAACACAACCAGCATGAGCGATCAAGCAGAGACCACGCCGTTGCTAAGGCAAAGAAAGCCTACAACCAACTCTCAAGACGAATCAAAAGGTCGCACTGGCGCCTCAGATGATCTCCAATCTGTAGAAGAAGAAGTACATTCCGTCACCAACTGGACAAACCCTTTCACCTGGCCAGCCTCAGTCTATGTCGCTCTACTACTTGTCTCGGCCGCTGCATACTTCAGTGGATTCATCGTCGAGCCCGAGTTCGACAATGCATCACCCGAAGTCTGCAGAAGCACTTTCAACTACACCTTTCGGATTAATGCCGCAAGAAGTCAAGTCGAACGACTATCGACCCACAGCTGGGAGTATGGCATCGGCGTCGAAGCCATGCTCGAACTACTGGATCCCGACATGACAGTCTTCGCTTCGGAACCATTCCCGGCCGACAAGATCCAGAAATTACCAATGAAGAAGCCGCAAAGCATTCTCTGGATGCAGCGTCATATTCGCACCAAGAACGAGCCTACGTTGTACGCAGACGACTATAGTGTCTCTGATCCAGCTTCGCTCGGCGTCGCAGCCGTCATGCTAGGCCAAAAGGATTCCAAGACTTTCCAAGCCGCAATGAGGCAGAAGGATTTTCTCCTCAAAGACGCGAAGAGGTACAGCAACGGCGCCATCAGTCATCGTGTGGAGGTCGCTGAGCTCTGGTCTGACGCCATCTCGATGTTCCCGCCTTTCCTCGCTTTCTATGCAGTAGCAGCGAACGATCTTGAGCTCATGAAGGAAGTGGTCAAGCAATGCGGACTCTACCGCGAGATTCTCTTGATCGAGTCAGGGCCCAAGAAAGGGCTCTGGAAGCACATCGTAGGCCCAAGCAACATGGCGGACGAAGGCGTCTGGAGCACGGGTGCGGCTTGGGCGGCGTACGGTATGGTGCGCGTTCGGGCTACAATCTCGGGCTGGCGGCCTAGCAACGAAACCATGTCTGAGGAACTATCGCAGCTCGACAAGTGGATAGGCGAGGTCCTCGATAGCGCAATACGCACCGATGACGATGAGTCTGGCTTGTTGCGAAACTATCTGGGCAATGAGGAGTGGTTTGGGGAGACTTCAGGAACTGCTTTGCTTGCAGCAGCGGCTTACCGCATGGCTGTACTCGATTCGGTCACATTTGCGCAGCCAAAGTATGTCGATTGGGCGGATCGGAAACGCCAGGCGGTACTTGCACGCGTTGACGATAACGGGTATGCTTTCCCGGCTGTCAATCCACTCAAACACAATTCGAAGGAGCCTGTGAAAGAGTCGGCTGAGGGCGAGAGCTTTCTGTTGATGCTGGGCTCGGCGTGGCGAGATTGTGTTTGTGCTCGAGTTTGTTCATGAGCTGTTTCGTCGGAAGTCACGCTGGCTTCTCTGAAATATCGCCAGTTCATTCACTACCAGTGGGAGCTTTGGGATGGCTCTTTCACGCCTGACGAAGTATCAGAATAATCATACACAAGTATTGAAGACAACTCTGCACGGTCGTATACTAAGGTCTACGTCGCATCAAAGAAACCCCCACCATCCCCACCCACTACAATCATTTACCATATCTGTTGACGAATTCCTTGACAGCACCATCCACCTCCTTTGGGTGACTGTAGGAGAGGAAATGCTGCCCGCCCTCAACGACCTTCAACCGCGCATCCGGACTCCTCACAAACAACTTAATCTCTCTCTCGGCGTTTGCAACAGAGTAAACGGCATCCTCAGTACCATGCAGCCAAAGCACCGGACAGACGACATCAGAAAGTCTTCCGTGCAACCCGTCTCTATCCCTAAGGTTGATGGTAGCCATGCGAGCACGCTTCCTTCCCTCCTCGCCAACATAGTTGGCCGCAATCTCGTTGCGCCAGAAGTCGCGGACGTCTTGCGGGCAATCTTTGCCGAAGCCGATGTCGATGAGGAAATCGGAGAAATCGTTGCCTGGCGAGAAGTTGGGGACGGGGGTGTGGGAGGTCCAGTTGTCGATGGTTACTGTTAGGTCCTTGGGCGCATTCCAGCAGACTAGCTCGCGGGTCTTTTCGGACTCGAAGTCTAGGGATGTGCCCAGGGGGACGATGCCAGAGATCTAGATTGATGCATGTCAGCGATTGGTGGGTATCATGATTTATGCAGGCAGATGTCTACTTACACGTTCAGGAGCCAGCAAAGCCATCCGGACGGTGATCCAACCACCCTGGCTAGTCCCCAACACGAAGACCTTGCCGTTCTTGGCAAGACTTCCTTTCTTCTCGAGCGCGTCGAGGACTTGCAGGTTCATTATGGCTGTGTCCCAGTAGGTCCAGTTGTCGATCTTGCACCTCGTTTGCCCGTGACCCAGTAGTTCAATGGCAAGAAGGTTCATGTTGGCAGTCAAATCTTTGTTTGCATATTGGGATTTATACAGTTCGGAGGATGTCGTGAACGAGTTGACGAGCACTAATGTTGGCTTCGAAGGGTCTAGAGATCCGGCAGTCTGGTAGGAGGCTTCAATGCCGCCCAGATGGGGCACTTGGACTGTTGTGGTGTTCGGCATGATGGGTGGCAATGGTTGCGCCGTTCTTTTGCACTGTTCAGAGACGTTGCTTTCGATCAAAAGAGTATCGAGCTTCTACAGACAGTCCAGCATAATAACAATGCTTTATATCATAAGTACGATCCCCTCCCCACCTCGGATAACTTCATCCAAAGGTTCAGCGTTCGACCGGGGTGGGGAAATGTGAGCATATCGTAATCATCATGAGGGGTAAAACCGTCATGTTGTACGGTCCAGGAGAGATCGTGTGCTTGGATCCAGATCGCTCATGATCTGATAGCCTTTTCAATGTCCATGCTGGTTTTACCGAGATGTCCATGCTGTATGTATCGTGTCTACTCTAGATTCAAGGTGGTCACGTGACGGATCTTTTCGAACTTCCAAACAAGATGCAACTAAGAGTAAGTTCCATGTGACCTGTCGCGCCTGATGAATGTGTTTGAGCAGGACAATCGATCCCATTGACCTTAGACTAGGTGCCGGTCGGGAGATGTCAGAATTGCGAGGAATCCACATTCCGCCCCGCGCCGGCGTTGCGGACTTGGCCGGATTTCACTTACAAATCCCGCGCCTTCCTCATCAACCCAACAACGTCAATATGATAGCTATAAACTATCTGAATAGTGCAAAAGATGCGCAATGGTGTGTTGCGTCCCATCCTCAAGTTTCGTGCGACTTTCGCCGGTGGTTGCCGCGTAACATGCCAGTATGCTGCTATCTGACCACACTTTCAAAAACAGATATAATACGATTCGACCAACCCAAGGACAAAAATGTTGGAGGCCCGAACCGCGATTCGAACGCGGGGCCTCGCGCAGTTATTATGCAGAGCATTCCAAAGCGCGAATCATACCACTAGACCATCCGGGCGTATCTGATAGGATAGCCGGGGGGCTCCAGAATATGTTCGCTAGCGGTGTCGATGTCCTACGAACGAATGGCATTCTCCACTGACACCGGAAGGTGGTGGAGCGTCCATTGTGACAATTGGGAACGAGTAGGATCGATAAGTGATTCTTATGATCCGGGGGGTCAAGAATGTTAGACCGCGGAGAGCAAGTCGGGGCTTCATTCGCGATGCCGTTGGAGACTGAGGGATCCACAAAGAGGCCGTTCGCTGTCGTCAGAGAAGACAAGTCGCAATCATTGCTTGTTAGAAGTCCAATCGTTGATGGTGACAAATTTGGCAGAATCTTTGTCGAAAGTGATGAGACGAGACGAGACGAGATGAATAATGAAGTTTTTCTGTCCAGAACCGAAGCCTAACCAACCAGCCAAACCCTGCAAACGGCTGTTCCGTCCCGGGAGCCAGACGAAGGGCGACCGAGATGTGCCCAACCAATCGAACAGAGGCATCATTGATGCAACTCACTTCCATCGTTACTCCATATCGATGGATCACACGAAATGACGACTCTAAGATTATGGCAACACGGTCAACCCTAGTGCACAAGATCAGTGCAAAACGTTCAATTAACAATTCGTAAACTGCATTCGCAAGCTCGTATACTGCAAACGCCCCAACTTCGTGAACCGCCCAATCTCGTCCATCGATAAATTCAACCCAAAACGCCGTGTCCGTCATAGAGTGTTGATCAACACGGCCCCATCATCTGCGCCAAAGCAGCAACATCCGCTCCCACTTCCTCCCCCTTGGCATCCTCATCCAACAAATCCTCAATGACCTTGACATCCCTAACGGCCCAGAAAGACTTGACGCCATTAGCCAGCCTCTCCGTAACCTTACCCAGCTCTGCCTCATCAATAGCAGCGAAACAGAGTCTGAAATACTTCCAACCCTCCTTCGCCGCAATCTCCTCATTCGGCGAGAACATCGTCCCCGGCGCAACGAGCACGCGAGCCGGCTTCTGCGTCCACCAGATCCACAAAGCCTTCGATAGCCGCGGCAGCTCGTTCTTGCCGGCGTAGTGCTTGTACAGCGGGTGCTCCGCAAAGTGCACCTGCAGCCAAATGAACATGCCGCCTACAGGCCAGTCGAAAGAGTAGAGCTGCTGCTTCTCGACAACACTCCACTCGTCGGCATCGCCGTCACTGTCTTCGGCTAACATTTCCGCGAAACTGCTGCGGCGGCCGGTCTTGACGGCGTACTTGCCTTCGTCCAGGACGCGGCTCATCTGGTTCATGCGGCGCTCGTAGTTGCCGCGCAGACCTTCGAGCCAGCGCACCCAGCCGGCGATCTTCCAGCCTGAGCCTGATGGGAGCCCGCCTTTGCCGCTCTTCTTCATGGTTTCTGCAATGCCGTTGTGGTCCGGGCCTAGGAGGAGCTCGGCGATCATGCTTTGGACAAAGCCGGATGGCTGCTGGGTGGAGGTCTCGGTGATGCGGAGGATGCGTTCGATGAAGGCGGGTTGGCCGGTGATCCAGCCGAGTCGGCAGCCGGGTGCGACGGTCTTGGAGAATGTGTCTAGGCGTAGGACGCGGCCGTCGGTGTCGATGTTGATGTAAGATGGAACGAGGCTGTCGAGGAAGTCGAAGCCCGAGCTCTTCCAGTGTTCGGGGCGTGGCTCGCCTGTGGTCAGAAGGGTGATGTCAGGGTTGAATGAGGTGTTGGATGGATCAGAGGTTGTGGTTGTGTTCTGGGCAGTGGCACTGGGGAATTGCAGGATCCAGTAAGGGTCATCCTCAACGATAAGGATGTCGTATTTCTGGCAGAGGTCGTAGATTTCGCGACGGCGTTGGAGGGAAAGAACACCAGAAGTCGGGTTCTGGCCCATGCTGCAAGTCATCATTAGCAACATCCAACATTACAGGCTTCCAACGTCACTCACGTCACGGTGTACATCAAGTGCGGCCTTTTGCCCTTCTTGAAATCCCAATTCTCCAAAACATCCTTCAATCCACCAGGGCCGAGAGCGCGCATTCCCTCATCATCCATACCGACAGGTGCAACGTTTAATCCTCTTGGTGTGACACCTTGAACGGCATTCATGTATGCAAACTCCTCAACCAAAACACCCTCCCTGTCCCTAACCCAGTCCTTCTCTTCGCTCCACTCGTTGGTGAAAGCTTGCAAACACTTGCTGAATCCATCCGTGTTGCCGCAAGTCAAGATGACCTCCGGTCCGCCCTTGTAAGGACAGTTTGAGTGCAGGTTCTCTTGTGTGAATTGGCGAATGAAGTAGTAGAGTGGCGGATATCCCTGTGCAGTGCCATACTGAAGTGCGCTCGCCAGGTCGATCTTCTTGATAGGGTTCTGCTGGGTCGAGGTGTGCGGGACTGAAATCTGATCCTGCGGCTGGTGAAGAGGACTGCTTTGTGCTTTATTCTTGTCATCCAGGCTCATTGCGGCAAGAGCTTGCTCTGCAGGTGGCGGATCGATTGGCTCGTTGGGCGTGGGTTGCCATCGATTCGGCTCGGCGACCTTGGCCTCTAGGGTGTCGAATGGAAAGTAGTAGTTGTTGGGCAAACCACCAGCGAGCTGACCGATACCAGGGATTGTGAAATACTTGTAGAATGCTTTCATGGAACTCGCTCCACGGGCTTTGGTGCTCCTACTCAAATGGTGGCTCAGGTCCTTGGGCGGAGGGCGAGTGTCGTTGCCGCCATCGCCGTTATCGGTAGGCAATGGCAAGGGATCTCTGGATGGTTGAGGCATGATGTGGATTGAAGAGGGCGATGGTAGTGGAAGTGAGTAGTATGGAAACAAACAACAACTCTACCGTGTTGTGCGACTAAGGGTGTTTCCCAAGGATCGGTCGCGACGACGGCTAAGGTACCTAGGTATCGACCCACGCGTAGATTGGAGTTGTTATCGGACTCGTTATCGGAGAATCCTGCTGGCACCCTCGAGGCACCTTACAAATCCGATGGCGGGAGGCGGCAGACCAAGTCGATGATGCATGCCAGCTCGAAGCTCCTCGGCCGTCGGTCTCTTTGAAGACACCGTGCCCGTGCCGTCTGGTGCCTTCTCATCGAGGCCATCGATATCGATTGCATTATTGCATTGCATTGCATTGCATTGCATTGCATAAGAATGGCGTTTGAAGGTGTGCTTCGTGCGTGCATATACATGACATGTCTCTCAGAAGCTTCTTCTTTTGTTCCTGGCTAGAGCTTCTGCCCATGTGGCACGACGTTAATCGTGTCTGCTAATCTTGTGCCAGCCAAGCACAAAGCTCCAAGCTGCCACGCTACCATCTCCGTCCGGACAGAGGCCGATCGATAAGTTACAGTACCTTAGGTTGACTTGCCGTACTCCCGGCATCCAACCACCGTCATATGCCTCGCCATCTTCAGTCTGTCAAGTACATGTAGCATCTCTCTTTGCTTCGTCTCTTGCACTTGTCTAGACCGCGTCCTTATTGCTTTCATTATTTGTGAGCATTTTCCTACACGTCACAAACTCCATCCGACCCGGCGGCATGAATTAGCGGACTTGGTCGCCAGCGCCGCATCGCAGGAATATAGAATACATCAAGGATAGGCCCCCGGAAGCAGGGAATGAAAAGCATGGGACCACACCAGAATATTGATGAGGAGGCTGCCGATGCCGACGACGAGTCCCAACCTATCCGACGATACCACGATGACCCGGAAGACTCGGACAGCATTGGCGCGGATTCACCACTCCGCCAAACGCCTACGATTGAGTACGATGGAACCACGAGTTCTTCGTTGAAAGCCAGGATCGCAGACATAATCCCACCGCGCGTCCATCAGGCATGGACTGCCACGAAGACATGGGTCAAAGGACCGCAGCCGCCGCGCATATACACCATTACACCTTACTTTCCCAAGGTACAACACGCACCTCTTGCTTTACTAGACCGCTATGCGCCGAGGAAAACTCATCGCGTGCTTCTGGTCGCCCTCATATACGCTGCATGGCTTCTGGCCTTCAGTCTGGCCCTTTGGCGTAGCAGTTTTGCAGCGCAGATCCCAGGCTACGGTAGCCCCACACGTCTAGGATGCACGTCAAGATACTGGTCAGACGGGAACAGGTGCGGTCTCAATGGTGACCAGTGTCGCCCATTCTCCAACTCAAGCCTCGCCTTTAGATGCCCGGCGAACTGCGACAGGATTCTGACCCTCAACCCTCATGCCGTGGGAGACAAGGAACTCGTATACAAGCCTCAAGTCATCGGTGGCTCCGTGGATTATCAAACCGGCTTTTCTGAGGAAATTGTTGACAACGCTGTGTACCGGGGTGATAGCTTCATTTGCGCCTCCGCCGTCCACGCAGGCTTCATCAATGATCTCGAGGGGGGCTGTGGTGTTCTAGCCTTGACCGGTGAGCAGCCATCGTTCCCAGGCCAGAAGCATCACAGCATCGATGCGACTCCATTCCCTAGCTACTTCCCACAGTCTTTTGGCTTCCTCTCGGGCACACGATCTCAATGTAAGGACCTCCGATGGCCGACCCTCGCCATCACTGTCTTCTTCACAACCATCCTGTCCATCTTTACCACCAGTCCGGGTGTGTTTTTCTGGTCGAACTTTGTGGCACTTTTCTTCCACGTTGCCCTCGTGTCCGATCCTCCTAGCCTTACAAATTATTACTCGCTAATATCACTGGCCTTTGGACGCTTCTTGCCAGCCGCGTTCTGCGCCGCAATCACCTACAAATACACTGCAAAACGCACGCTCACAGGACTTACGGCTCAGTTTGAGAAGACCATCCTGTGGCTCGGTCCCGCGTGGGTTGGCGCTTTGAACAACTACACATTCGACAAGATCCCTATACAGCGTCTGACTCCTCACGATATCAAAGCCCAACCTGGCGCCGTGCCTGCGCTTATTATCGTCGTACTGTCGATATTCTTCATCGCCCTTGGACAGGCCTGGGCATTTCGCGTTGAAGGCCGCATGCCACGCTACCTATTCATCTATTCTCTCTTCGTCCTCGGTCTTCTACTCCTGCTTGCCGTTCCCGGACAAAATTTGCGCATTCATCACTACATCCTCGCACTGCTTCTTCTGCCTGGTACATGCTTCCAAAATCGACCCTCGCTCATCTACCAAGGCCTGCTAGTAGGCCTGTTCATCAACGGCATTGCCCGCTGGGGTTTCGACAGCATCATTCAGACTCCCGGGGAGCTGCTCAAGGATGCGCAGCAGAAGTCGATTCTACCGACGATAAACGTACTCGACGCTGGCAGGTCCAACATTACATTCGATTTAGGGCCCTTGCCAGTGTATGATCCCAAAAAGAAAAAGTCTTACGATGGTATCTCGGTCCTCGTCAACGATGTAGAACGCTTCCGCGGCTTTGGAGACGATCGTTCGTACTGGGACGGCGCTTTCGGAACCTTGAACGATCACTATACCTGGACTTGGACCAGGCACAGCCTAGGGAGAGAAGTGACGGACTTGGTTCCTAGTGAGGATGTCAACAAAGATGAGGAAGCCGTCGATGCGCTCAAGGCGCAATATCCCGAGTTCTTCCGCTTTGGATACATGGCTGGAAGTCGTACTGCAGACTTTACGAAGGCTGGTGTCTGGGAAGTCGACGGGAATTGGAGACCGATGAAGAAGGGACCCAGTCGCTGAGATATTCCTCGCTCGAGAGAACGCAAATATTGAACGAGTTCTACGAAGTTTGACCGATACATTTGGGTTGTTGATTGCAACGAAGTCCTTATTTTGACAACGCGTTCGCCAAACACGACGAGGCCATCACAGCTCATCCCTTTTCGTTCTACTAACCGAGGTCTCGCGAGGCGGCTGAACCTTTAGGATGACTCTCTTGTACCTCCTAATCGGAGGCGTCCCACTGCCAGTAACCTCCAGAATCACATGATACTGCTGACATATCTCCTGTATGCCTTCAGGTTGCCACAGACCCGGCGCCGCCGCGCATGCCAAGTCCGCCACAGGCAGCGTCGTTGTGGCTACACTGCCATGGATGTCCCCCGACAGAGTGAAATTTAGCTGTGGGACCTCCCCACGGTTGCCCTGCAGAGTTGTTATCTCCCAGTAGTGGAACCACCCAAACTGCAGTGCATTCTTGCCGGTCATGTTGACGTCTGGGTCGTACGTCTCCGAAGCATCGAGGGCCACCACTTGACCCGGCTGTACTTCGAGCTCATACGGTGCACTTCCACACGACCCATTCACACTAACAACAGGCGGATGCGATCCCGCACTATAATTTCCCAAGACACTCCACTGAACCCGCGCACTCATCTCGTCTTGAAACGCTTGTCGCCAGCGCCAGATCGTAGCATGATTCGATGACCACGTCGCGTTATCCTTACCAACAGCGAAGTCCGTCGTATCCGTGTACAGCATGCTCTGCCTCGTCAGGTCCAGCAAAGCGTACCGACCTCCCCAACCGCCCCATTCGGGGTGATCCAGTGGCCCTCCATTCAGTCCGTTTTGCATTGTGTGCAGGATGCAAGGGGAGTCGCCTTCCATGATGAACTCTATGTCTGGGTATAGCGAGCCGAGCGGGCCGATTTGGAAGTTGGCCGATACGTAGGCGTTGTTGACGAGGCTGGCGTCTGCGCCGCCGACGTCCTGGGAGGGTCTTGTCAGTATGCGTGCGTTGGGGCCATCTCGCAACAAGTTGAGAACGAGAATCTTACCCTATCCCCGCTAATCCCGTTCCACGTCGCCCTCTGGTACTGCAACCAAGCATGCACCGACGCAATATACGGAATCGTTGGGAAGTTCAGACGGACCCAGACACCCGAGTTATCTTGGTCCGAAATGGCGTATACGCGGATCTTCGCGTACAGTTTCTCCTGGTCGTACACCGTCCTCGACGCCCGCACGTGAGCAAGCACTTCCGCCAGCACGTTCGTCCCGCCCCACGCCTGGCAGTGCAGGATCGCATCGTCCGCCATCCCGTCCAGGACTTCTATCAACCGCTCCGCGCCAGATGAAAGGGGCTTGCCGATCGCAGCAGTACCGTAGATGGGGTGGCCGGATTTGACGATCGATGTTAGGTATTCTTCGGAGGGGAACGTTCCGTCGGAGTGTTTGTGCAGGTTCTCGACGACTTTGCCGTAGGCGCTTGTTAGTTTTAGGATCTCGTCGGGAGTGGTGGTTGAGTTTAGCCAGTAGCTTGTTGTCGCTACCATCCCGGTTATGTTGTATTGGTCCGAGTGCAAGAGGAGTCGGATGAAGGATTGCGTGTCGTCGGGTTCGTTGGAGATGTCGGACATGACGAAGATTTGTGGTTTGGGATCGATTTGGATTGCTGGGAGACATTGTTGTGCTATTGTCAGGCCTGCTAAGAGCAAGATGGAGTATAATTTGATCATGTTGGATCAATCAATGGAGGGAATGGTCCTCGTTTGAACGGGGGGAAGTTCACAAGGACCAAGAGATTGAGATATGTCTGTTCGGCTACTTGTATGCCCTCGGAGTGAGTTCTACCGATCCACGAAGGCATATGGTGCCATCATATGTCCATGAGTCGAACCCAAAAAATGGCTAATAGTTGTTGCCTCTTGCATGGATGCCCTATGGAATTATTGTGGAGTGCTGAGTGGGGATGAAGTCTTGGGGAAGTGAAGCAATAGCCGAGAAGTACCGGGATATGGTGCATGCGATCTCTACGAACCTGACGTGTTTTCTCAGTTGACTATACGTCCAATTCATGGGCAAGGCTTACAAGCATCAACTCTTGTCCAATAAGGCTCGCGGTATTCCTCGTCACGCTGTGTGGTACTGATGTCGGGCACTTACCTCCAAGCAGCTCAACCATTTCAACCAAGCTTGATCTGAATATCGATCGGTCTCGTTTAATTTTGATTGATCATACTCTTCGACTCTACTTCCGCAAGGAAAATTACGAAAGGCCATAAATCAAGTATTGAGATACAACAACTCGAGATGACCTTGGAAGGGTAAGTGGAAGGGTACGTGGAAGGGCACGAGGAAGGAGCGACAAGAGCGAATGCAGCTGCGCAAGAGTTCGTCGATACTGAAGACGTGGTATCGATCATCTGGGATGCAGTAGTGAGACAGTAGTGCTAATGTCGAGTTGATGTCTTTGTCGTCGATGACAACGTGTGATTCCAGAGAGTTCAGAGTTTAGTCTTCGCGATATCGTCGTTGCTGCATTATCATTGAGGTATTGAACAGGAAAAGGGTTCGACCGGCTAGTTATCGCCGGTGTGGTTGACCAGCTCAATTGAGGAATACATCCAGCCCCTTGTAGAGTCGATCAAGACGATTGATGGATGGGAGTTGCGTCTGCTGCATTTGTCTTCGTGTGTGATGTGCCCTAACCCTAACCCTCCACTACCAATAGTTGTATGACATTGAGCTATTGGCTGCCATGTAAAGAAGGCTCGTTTGACTAGATACGTTCGAAGATATAAGTGCTCGCTTAATAATGATCCAAAGAACGGCTAACTAAGAAGTGTGCTACTTACGTGATGAGATCGGGTTGTAACTGCCCGGCGGTTCCTCGGAGGGCGTGCGATAACGGAAGGCGCAATTGGCATCGCATCGCATCCTACTTGCTCATAGTCACGAACGATCCTAAAACAAATTATTCAAATCACAACAACGATGGCCGACACTCATCATATCGTTGCTCTTGATTCGTGGGTCAAATTGCCCGAATTCGATTTCCCACACTCACTCAATGTGATCACAGACGGCAGCGCTGTCACTCGGCCGGGACAGCTCAAAGATGCCACCATTGCAATCAACTCGCAAGTGCCCGTTAACGCATCTTTGCTGGACCATATGCCAAGCCTGAAACTACTCGCAGCGACAGGTACTGGCATCGATCACATCGATAAGGAGGCTGTCCGAGCCCGGGGCATCGTACTGTGCAAAGTTCCCGCTCAGAACACTGGTATAGTTATCCAACTCGACTGCGCTGAACAGTGGCTGAACGACTTGATCACAGATTCAGTGAGCGAGCATGCTTTCGCATTGGCGTCTGCATTGAAACGCCAGATCTTGCCAATGCATCAATTGACGATCGAAGGCAAGAAATGGGCAGATATTCGGGCACCACATATCGCTTTTGGCCAACCTCCGAGGACAAACGCGGAAGAGACGCTGGTTAGTGCAGCTTTACCAACTACGTGATTGTAAAAGATTGACTGACATATCGGACAGTAAGCACTTCCAACCGACAGCTCCGTTCTGACGTACGCTGACATTGTTATGTAGCTGTGTCATGGGATACGGCTCACTTGGTATGAATAGCGCTGTTGATTCTGAGTGGTTCATGCTGACGACATCCAGGCCGAAACATTGAAAAAATAGGCAGAGCCCTGGGCATGAAAGTGATTGTCGCCGAGCGAAAAAATGCCACGACGATTCGCGAAGGCAGAATCTCTTTCTCAGACGCTATCCGCCAGGCTACACTGTTCATTGTAGTGGTACCACGGGACGACGATACTCATAACATGATCAGCACGACAGAGCTTGCTGCGATGGATGACACGGCGATCATAGTAAACGTTGGCAGGGGTGGTGTCATCGACGAAGAAGCCGTGGTCAAGGCCCTGCGAAATGGCACGATTGGAGGCTTTGCTACCGACGTGTTCTCTCCTGAGCCGGCCACGAGGGAAAGTTCGGTCTTGCTCGATGAAACGATCCCCAACCTCATCTTGTCACCCCACATCGCTTGGTTCAGCTCGAAGACCATCAAAGGAACCCGCGAGACTGTGAAGAAGAATGTTGAAGCATTTGTCGCAGGAACTCCGCAGAACGTGGTGGTGTAGGAGGAACGTGACGGTTGACGCGTGCATGGATCTGAGGCGTTTCCACCTCTGTGGGGGCCGGTGCCGGCGTGGCTGGGCGGGCACAGCACGCAAAAGCAACACCCGGAGGCTGGAAGAGATGGTCGATCTCGTGAATACAGCACGTACATTATTGCAGTGTCACGCAGCCACAGTACTGATTGTATATCAGACCGGTAGCGCGTAGCATGATGCGGCGAGCACGCCGTTGAGACATGAATGAAATTGACTTTCATCACAGCCATCCGCGTTTCTTCTCGCCTCGTCGACTCGAAACGGGAGTCTGAAGATTAGTATTCATTCATGCATGCTGGTCTACTACCCAATACCCGCCCTACTTTTTTGCATCCGCGCCGCTACTCTTTCTTGGTCTCTTCAACGGCATTAGTGGCGGCGCCGCTCCTGTTGCCGTCCTTCTCCGTCTCCTTGTCGTCGTTCTCAACAACAGCCCCAGCACTTTCATCTTTCTTCCCATTCTCCGGCTTCGATTGATCCTCAGCCTTCCCATCAACGAACCCGATCTTAGCTTTAACCACATCAACCACTTCCCCTCCAAGCCCGCCAAATTCCTCAATCTTACTCAGTTTAGCAAGCAAAGTCTCCGCATCCCGAAGCAAAGCCTTCTTGCCCTTCTCGGTCCTAACTTCCGCATCGCCAAAAGCCTTGGTCCACTGCGTCTTGTACTCGGCGAAGATCCTGCGCGCGATCATCGAGACCTCGCCCTCGGTCAAATGGCGGGATAACACGCGATGTAAAGTCAGCGTCTCCTTGGTGAGAGTTTCCATGTAAGGCGAGGGCGAAGAGGCCGTGCTCGAGTCGAAGTCAAGAGCGAGCATGGCTTTGACGTGCGCGGAGGAGCGCGCGGTCATGATTTCGACGAGCTTGTCGTGAATCCCAGACTGGTGTTCCTGGCACAGGCGTTTAGTCTTGTCGAAGTCGGCAAGGACGTTTGTCTGGTTTGCGGGCAGGTGGCGACGAACACATTCGCGGAGGTAGGGAATGAGGGCGATGACGAAGGAGAGCGCTTGGCTGGAGAGAGCGAGGTGTTTGGTTGTGATGTTTTTGAGGCCGGCGATGCGGGTGGCGCCTGCGCCTAGGATGAGCTGGGAGGAGCGCGAGTTGAAGGCTCGGAGGACTTCGAGGAGCGAGGCGGAGATTTGAGGCGTGAGGGATGGGAGGGATGAGGTCAGGGAGAGGAGTGTGTTGAGGATTGGCAGGAGGGCGGTGGCACTTGCGACCAGGATGTAGCGATTGTCGTCGATCTGAGCAGGCTTGGTCTGCGTCTTTGACGCAGGACCAGGCGTCGATGGTTTGTCGATTGCAGCAGCAGCAGCGCCGTTCGTGAGGACATTGCCGTTTGTCTTGTGATTTGCCTCGCCGAAAGACTCCCATATGGGCGGCGTTTCGGATGCCCATTCCGGAGGATCCCTGTCCATAGCAGCTATGAGTTTGTCGAGCTGGGTTTGATCATCTTCGCTGACATCGACAGCATTCCATGTGTCTGCGTCAAGCTTGTCTGATATGCGAGAAGTCTCGGCCTGGCCCAGCGCTTGGACAAAGCCGGTAATTTGTGCATTGATGACACCTCGAAGCGCAAGACCACCCCTTCCAGACACTGCCTCGCACTCATCTGCGAAAAGTCTGTTCAGAGTGAAATAACGCAAGAACTGGCCCTTTGACAAGCGTGTGCTCTGGTCGTTTCTAACTTTGAGTACACGCGTGATTTGTGTTTGTGCTGTGTCGACGGCAAGTCCTAGGAGGCTCGACATATCCAAAGCCTGGCTGATATCATCCTGTACGTTGATCCTAGGCGGCATTGCGGGCGATCCGTTTGCGAGTTTCTCGTTGATAGAAGCCATGTTGGGAGACCTGGGAGGTGATCGAGTGCCTTCAAAGGAAGTCCTCGATTCGGATGGAGGTGACTGCATTTGACTCGTCACATCCAACAAGACCTTCGTCTGCGTCGACAGGCGTCGCAGTGCTTCGCCAACGGATGTGTACATGTCTACAAGCATCTTCTCTGCATCTTCATGCTCCATTGCGCGCAAGTTCCGCGCTAGTATGCTGCTCTTATCTTGCTGAGAGAGCTGCTTACCACCTCGCGTACTTGTCGAGACCATGCTGTCCGCATCATCATCTGTGCTACTGGGCAGATGCTTCCGAATCAAAGTTTTCATCTCCTTCATGGCAGCTTCCCGGAAACCAGCAATTGCGGGTGCAGTGTGACCGCACCTCGAGAGACCATTGAGACTTGCCAGCAAGTCTTTGCGCAGTTCATCACTCGCCTCCATGTATACAGGCGCTATGCCTCGTTGACGCGACCAGCGCTTCAGTGTGTCTGACGGGGAAACCTTTCCAACGTGTTGTCGTAAATCCGAAAGAAGTGTCGTGGTGAATCTGTGCGCGAAGCCGGTGCCAATCCTGTATTGCAGCTCTTGCATGCCAGAATCCAGCCCTTGAAGTGCCTTTAAAGGTCGGAGGTCGATTAGATCGGCTTTTTCTGCGCCAGGTTCTTGTTGACCACAAATCAAACGTCCGGCTTTGTCCATCTGATCTGCAGCCTCGTCGAAGTTGCCCTCGTCTACCAAGTCGTCTGTCCGCTTAACGCTTTCCACTACTTCCTGCACCTGTGCTGTCGCCTGAGCGAGCTTTCGTACATTCTCTTTTCGTCGCCGCTTTGATGCCACCTCCAGTCCTCCGACGGCAACTTCTTTATCCAATCGTCTGAGATCTTCCCGCAAACCTTGAATCTTAGCCACACTCTCCTCCGCCTCAGTCTGTAGCTCTTTGAGGCTACCCAACGCTGTAAAGAATCCGCTGCTCGCCGTGCTTATGTTGTTGATCAGATGCACTTCGACCGTGTCCATGTACCAACTCAGCTTCTCCTGTAGAATGGCGTTCGTAGCCAGCGACTTTCTGGGTGGTAACGGGGTTCCATTGGCGGATTTTTGCTCGACAACAGGCGTTCCCGGCGGAGGGCGTACGATCTCAGCGCGCTCAGAGACTACGTCAAATGTGCGTGGATTTTCCAGGTGGAAGTCTTCATCGAAGTAAACAGGAGGAATTGTCGATAGAGGCGTGGGCTCGTTGCGATTTCTTCGATTTGTTGCAGATGACCTCCGACGAGGCGATGCAGTTGGTGTGTCTGCAGGTGATAGCAATGCGAACGAGCCCTGACGTGACAACATGGGCGAAGCTGGGCCATCTCGGCTGGAGCTCTTATCCAAGGCATCTGCGAAGCGATCTGTCTTCTCCAGGTCCTTGTCCTTCTTCAGCCACGTCGCCTGATCTCCTTCTGATCTACCACGTTGAAAGCTCTCAAATAGAGGTCCGATCCGGGTGAGGTAGTCGCGAAAGTTTTCAGGCGGTACATGAGGAATGTTGCTCAAGGTGACTGGAGGGATGTCCTTGGTTGTCGGTGGCTTGAAGCCGGCAGCAGACGCAGATGCTTGAGTATGTGGGAGTAATCCCGTCCGTACAATGGGCGGCTGTAAAAGGGTGGAGATGGCATTGTGGCTGGTCTCGCGGACAGAGCTCCCGCGCCTGGGCTTGGTATCTAATGTGCCACCTATTGAGCCTATGGAAGCAATGCTACCTGCGCTTCCTCTACGTGGTTGATATCGGCTACTCGAAGTCGGGCGATGGGCCGAGTCCTGTGATGGGAAGGGAAATGCGGACGCGGAGCGCGGCGAAGATGGCGAGCTGGTGTCGATAGATATGCGCGGAGAGGGCGCTGACATGGCCGGGGCAGGGAGTTGGTTGTGTTTATGAACAGCTCATGAGGTGCTCGAGATGGGAGAGAGGGAAGGGAAGACAAGGAACCGAATCGCAATCTCAGCAAGTAGCTGGCTGTGTTGAGGTTGAAAGCGTGACAGGGAATGTAAGTGAATGTAAGTGAATGCACATGCTGTGCCGTTTCGTGGCCTCGAACGACGCAGCTGCCATCCTGGGCAATCTCCAGAGTACGGATCGGCACGCTATCGGCTCGGAGTTTTAGCCCGATGGAGAGGCCAAACGTTAAGTGAAACACGACTTGGACGCGTCTCGCGTTTTCCACTTAACATTAGCGCATTCTATCTTCTATTGTGCTGCCCCCCGCGATCAATCAGTAAACGACAGGGCCTCACGGAATAAACAGCCTTGCATCAGCACCGCAACCACCAAAATACACACTCGCATCCACACAAGATGGATCGCCAAACAGTCTACTCGCTTGATCTCTGGGGCGAGCAAAAGAGCGAGACCAACGACGGCCAGGAGAGCAACAATGCTGTGCAGAAGAAGCTGGTGGACTTCATCCTATCCTTTGCCGTCGACAATGCCTTCATCTACCGGTATGCGAGATGCAGTGACGATGCGCTGCAACATTCAAACTAACACCTTCAAAGCGACCAAATACGCGAGAACGTCCTATCCAAGCAATACTTTTGCGACGTCGACATTTCCCATCTCATCCAGTACGACGAGGAGCTGGCGCAAAAGTTGAACAACGAGCCTGCCGACTACATCCCTCTGGTATGCGGACACCTACCTATTCTCTGCCGAGAACACTCGCTAACCCCATCTCAAGTTCGAAGCCGCTCTACGCACATGCACACAACGCATCCTCTACCCATCCCGCAGCGAAGAAGATCTCGAACTCTCCCGATCGCTACCCAGCCACCAGCTCCTCCTCCACTCCTCGGTCTCGCAGACCTCCATCCGCGGTCTCACAGCAACAAATGTGTCCCACCTCGTCCGCATCCCTGGCATCGTCATCGGCGCCAGCACCCTCTCCTCAAAAGCCACCACCCTCCATATTGAGTGCAGGAACTGTCATAACGTGGAACACATCGCAGTAAACTCTGGCTTCAGCGGCATTACACTTCCTCGGGTATGCAACAGGCCCAAAGGTCCTGAGGACGGGGGCGAGAAGTGTCCACTAGACCCGTACTTTGTGGTGCACGAAAAGAGTCAGTTCATTGACCAGCAAGTCCTCAAGCTGCAGGAGGCGCCCGACGACGTCCCGGTCGGAGAACTGCCTCGACACATCCTGGTTAGCGCGGATCGCTATCTGGCAAACAGAGTTGTGCCAGGCTCAAGATGTACGGTCATGGGCGTCTTCAGCATCTACAACAGTCAAAAGAACAGCAAGAACAGCGGCGCAGTGGCCATTCGGAATCCCTATCTCCGAGCCGTCGGCATCCAGACCGACATTTCACACCAACAGGGCGGCGCAACAATGCAATTCACCGAAGAGGAAGAGCAAGAATTCCTCGAAATGTCTCGCAGACCTGATCTCTACGAGTTGTTTTCCTCATGTATTGCGCCCTCAATTTTCGGCAACGCAGACATCAAGAAAGCCATCACATGCCTTTTGATGGGTGGTAGCAAGAAGATTCTTCCCGACGGCATGCGGTTAAGAGGTGATATCAACGTTCTCCTCCTTGGAGACCCTGGTACCGCTAAATCACAACTGCTCAAATTCGTCGAAAAGTGCTCACCTATCGCCATTTACACTTCAGGAAAAGGTAGCAGTGCAGCCGGTCTCACAGCGTCCGTACAGCGTGATACAACAACCCGCGAGTTTTACCTGGAAGGTGGTGCTATGGTTCTGGCTGACGGTGGTGCGGTATGTATTGATGAGTTTGACAAGATGCGGGACGAAGATCGTGTCGCCATCCACGAAGCTATGGAGCAGCAGACCATCTCTATCGCCAAAGCCGGAATTACAACCATCCTCAACGCCCGCACAAGTGTGCTTGCTGCTGCCAACCCAATCTTCGGTCGCTACGATGACCTCAAGACGCCGGGCGAGAACATCGACTTCCAAACGACTATTCTGTCCCGTTTCGATCTCATCTTTATTGTCCGCGACACACACGATAGAGGCCGCGACGAAACTATCGCCAAGCACGTCATGAACCTCCACATGAACGGCCAAGCCAACAACAACAACCCCGAAGCCGCTGCATCCGAAATCCCAGTCGAGAAGATGAAGCGCTACATCTCTTACGCCAAATCACGATGCGCGCCTCGACTGAGCCCCGAAGCCGCCGAGAAGCTCTCCTCCCACTTCGTCAGCATCCGCCGGCAAGTCGCGCGCGCCGAAGCAGACGCCAACCAACGTTCCAGCATTCCCATCACAGTCCGTCAACTCGAATCGCTCGTCCGTATCTCAGAATCGCTCGCCAAACTCGAGCTTGCCCCCATAGCGACAGAGAAGCACGTCGATGAAGCCATCCGCCTCTTCCTGGGCTCCACCATGGACGCCGTCATGTCCGCGGGCGGCGACACCAGCGCTCTGGGCCAGGGCGGCAACCGCGAGATGGTGGAGGAAGTGCACAAAGTCGAAGAGGAGCTCAGGCGCCGTCTGCCAATGGGCTTCACCGCCAGTCTTGCCACTCTACGCAGAGACTTTGTCGATCGCAAGGGCTACAGCGAGCAGGCTCTCAACCGCGCCTTGCAAGTTCTGGTCAGGAGAGAGACGGTGCAATTCAGGCGTGGTGGTGCTGTGGTTCACAGGAGTGGTATTTGAATATGCTATTGTTGGATTGGATGTCTTTACGAGTCGTATGCGTCTGCTTGGGGTGCTTGGGGGCGTTCGATCGGGTGTTGGGGGGAAACTTGTCCTTTTCTTTCACTTTTCGCGGGTCTCTCTGGGTCATGGGGCGGAAAACGGCTGGCTGATGTACGTGTAACTAGTTAACTTCTTCCGATGGAAACGGAGGGCAACGATACCAAGATACAACCTTTTATTGACATGTCCATGATCAGTTGGGAATCACGAAGCGCCGAACGTCTTGTTGCTGCTGTTTAGCCAGAGCGGCAGGGCGTTTCGCTGCCCGTTCCACTTCGGTCATCGCTTTCTTCTTCTCTTCGTACGCGGCAGATCCTTTTCCTATCGGTCTATTTCATCTATGATTCCCTCAGAGTCAGCTTGATCGTCTTGTGGAACAGGTCACTGTCCATTCCAAAGGGCTGTGGTTTAGATCGTCCCGGATCCGGGTTGCACATTGTCTGTCTATTCAGAGTGCGGAAGGTGCCACGAAGGCGGTGTTGGGGAATCTCGGATCGCTTCATTTCCTCCCTCTATTACCCTTCGGATCGTGTGTAGCTGTATTACTGATTCTACATGTTTCGGCGTAGCATCTTATCACGCGATCGATAGCCATCTTTCTATGCCTACACTTTGCTTCGAGTTCATGGAAAAATGAGAATCATCAGGCACATGATAGGGGAGAGAGGAAAAGACGAAAGGTACAGAATCGTGGAACCGGGGTTAATGTTCGTTCAAGAATGTTAATTTGTTTTTGATTTTTTTTCCAGGGTGAATGAATAAGCTAAGCTACATCATCAGATCTGTACTCCATTCCAAATCTTCCCCCAAAAAAATATGTAAAAAAGATGGGCGAGTGCATACAACGGCGAGGCAAGGTTCTTCCTGACAAGCTCTTTGGCGGGACAGAACCCAGTCTCATTGCCGCCGACGGACATCCCACTCCCCATATGCATCATGCAAGAAAGGTGTATGAAAGCGCTCTCGCTCAAGTAAGTACGACATGTCAAGAATCCAAGAAGTAGAAAAAAGGGGACTTGGTTGTAAAAATGGAACCAAGATAGCCCGACAATCATCAGACAACAGCCCACGCAGCGATGCAATGCAATGTAAGTGTAAATGCAAGAAAACGTCGTCACAGTATCATGCCTTCAACCTGCCAGAGATCTAGGCGAGGTTGGGCGGCACGCACTGGTAGTAGTAGTCGCTCCATTGCTTGCATGTCGCGTCGCCCTCGCACTCCTGTGGTTCCGAGTCGCCGCCGCCGCAGCGTTCCCAGACGGCTACGGTGCCAGTACCGGTGCTGCCGCCTGTGCTTGAAGCAGTGGGAGCGGCAGCGGTAGAGCTGGCGGCGGTTGCAGCCTCGGTGGCAGAGGCTGAGGCGGGTGCGGATGCAGAGACTGCTGGTTCCTGTGCGGCGCTTGATGGTGCAGGGACGGCGCTGGAGGTGCTGTTGTTTGCCGCCGGGGCGGTAGGCGCTGCGGATACGACGGTGCTGGCGGGGGTGGTCTCCGGAAGGGCTGATGGGACAGCGCTCGTCGTGCTGTTACCGGCAGAGGGGATGACTTCCTCTTCGACAGGTGTGGTTTCAGTTTCGGTTCCAGTTCCGGAGAGGGCGAGGATCTTCTCGACGGCGTGCTCGGCGACGGAAACGATCAGAGCGCTAGGGTTGGTGGTGACCATTTCGGGGAAGATGGAGGCGTCTACGATGAAAAGGTTGTCCATGCCGTAGACTTTGGTGTCTGTGTCGACGACAGCAGTGCCGTTCTCGAGGCCTGAGTCAACGCCCATCTTGCAAGAGCCCATCCAGTGGTTGCCACTGCGGGATCCCGTAGTTTGAGCGTAGTCCTCGAGGTATGCATCGAGGGTGGTGTTCTTGGACGGGAAGACCACGTCGATCTGTTCGTCAGCGGACAAGGCAGAGATGACCATGCGGACAGAATCCTTGGTGGCGGCGAGATCGTTCTCGTTGTTGATGTATGGGGTGTCAGCAACGACCATGTTCAAGCCAGAGGTGATAGTGGTGCGACCTCTGGAGGTTTTACCACGACCAAGGTAGTGCGACAAGCTGATGGACTTGTTGCTCTTGACGCCGTGGCTAGATTCAACGCGAGCTGTCCACTGGTTGGAGCGTGTGATGCCATCAGGACCAACCTGGTTATGCCAGAAGACGACGGCAAGGTTGGGGGCAGACTGTGCGAGAATCCCAGAGCGCGCATCAAGGTACTTCTCGGAGTCCGAAGGGATGGGATCCTCGTAGGCTTCGTAAAAGTCGTAAAATTCAACGTTAGGATGGGTGATCACAATCTCGGTGTTGGCGTGGTCGTCGAGGTTCTCGCCAACGGGGAGGTTGATCCAGTCAGCCTCGTCTACCATCTTGTCACCTTCGGCCGTCTTCACGGTCTCGAGTTGGTCCTGGGGACCAATACCAGAGCGGAAGAGAATCTTGGGGGTACCGAAGGTGCCAGCCGAGAGGATAACGTTGCCACCAGACGCAAGATTGATGTCACCACACTGACCACCGGGGAGGAAAGCCTCAACTTCAACACCTGTAGCTCCACTGCCATCGCGAATGACACGGTTGACTGTGGTGTTGACCATGAGGGTGAAGTTGGGAAGCTCCTTAGCTTCAACGAGATAAGTGGCCATGGGTCCGCCACGCTCACCGTTGGCGAACATGTGGTTCGGGTGACTGTAGGTTCGGTTCTTCTCGGCAGGCTGCGCGCCAGCGGATACATTTTGCCATCCGGCAGCCTCGAGTGCACCGGCTGTAATTGATGGGTTAGCATGTGTCGTAGCAGTACGCCTTCGTAGATTAGAGGTACATACCAACAATGTTGTAGCCCTGGGCTTTGTACAGTTCACCATCCTTCGACGGGCGTTCGTTGAATGGGATCTTCTCAAATGCACGGCTGATGGCCGGCTCGATATCTGCGTGTTTCCAGCCTTCAGGGAAGCCTTCGTCAAAGTCAAGGGGGTCAGGGTTCCACCACAGGCCAGCGTTCACGGCAGTACCGCCACCGAGAACGCATCCAGCCATAACGGAGTAGTCAGTGCAGGCAACACCCTCCGAGTTGACCCAGATCTCGTTGTCAAGACCAGGGACGTCGAAGCGGGTGAGGTTAGTGCCAGAAAGCCAGTCAGGCTTCATAGTGCCACCGTGGCGACCAGAGGAAGCGGGGCCACGTTCAATGAGGAGTACTTTCTTACCAGACTCGGCGAGCTTAGCGGCGGCAGGGATGCCGCCCGCGCCGGAACCAACAATGATGTAGTCGTAGGTTTGGTTGGCGTTCATGTTGCCTCCAGAGGGGCAAGCAGCACCAGTAGCGGTGGCCTCCGGGACGGCAGAAGTCGTAGAGTTACCACCAGACGTAGCAGTAGGAGCCGGTGCCTCGGTCTCAGATCCAGGTGTTGCCAGTGCCGCGTAGTCGGTGTAGGCATCGTTACGAGCAGAAGAAGCGACGACGTAGAACATGTTGGCAGATGCGTGCTGTGTAATGGCACTTCCAGCATCCTCAGGATCGGTAGGAGCCGAAGCACCCTGTCCCCAACCCATGATCTGACGGCTAGTCTCTTCAGTGCCAGGGATCTGGTTTCCGTCAGCGCCTTCATGGTCCCAAGCCCAGCAGTCCTGGCAGCGGTAGGCAATCTCAAAGTGGGTCTCGTTGACTGAGCTTGATATTTGGGTCAAGGTGGCGTTTCCAGTGTAGCGCGCAGGAGACGTGTAGCCGGTGGCGTAGCGGAAATCGGTGACGACATCTTCACCACTTGGCCAGGCCATGAGGATGAGGTTGCCAGTCATGCCGCTCTTGTGCGTGATACCGAACCAAGTTCCAGTCTCCGGGATGGGGACGACAAGGCGTCCGATGTACTCGGTCGCGAGGTCGTCGGCATCCGCAGGTGGAAGCACCATGCCGAACTGCGCGTCTCCGGTAGCGACATCGGTCGACAGCTCCGTGTTCCAGAATTCGATGTCGTTGGAATCGGTAAAGGCGGTACCCTGCGCGAGAGCCCGGGAAGCAAGAAGTGAAATAGTGGGGAGAAGAGTAATGAGCTGCATTTTGCCTCGCCGGGAGGTTTGTAATGCAGAAATGATAGAAGAAGCGAAAGAACGACTGGACGCTCTATCAAAGAGCTGAGATATAGAGAAAGAAGGACGAAAAGAGCGTTTGGAGTCTCACCGTACAGAGCAACGAGCCGGACGTGGTATTTAAGTCCATGTCTCAGTGGTTGCAGCGTGCCGTCCGTGAAGCAACGGCAGGGCTTGAGTTTTCGCTGACCCACCAGTAGCATCTTCGTTCGCGTGCAGGCGCATATGAAGCATGGCTGCGACAAGCAGTCGGGCAGATTGTTAATCTAGTGTCGCCGATGGAGTGTTCGAAAGGAGTGAGGCGTTGTCAGATAGATGAAGTCGAGTATAGAGGCTTCTTGGCAGAGCTTGTGCCGATCTTTCCGCATTGGCCGTTGCTCTGCAAGCGAAGCCCATCTGCGACAAACTCCGCAGTTTCAGGCTGGTAGTCAGGAACTACAACACCTTATCTCTACCCACCTACGCAATACGCAATCCTCACCTCATTGTCATGGCCACGACCAGCCACGTGCCGTTCGAATCGGTTGGGGGCGTTGAAAGAGGTTCACGACTGCGAATTGTGCCTGAGCAGTTCTCGATGTTCATGAGGTGTTCCCAAGTGGGTCTTGCCGCTCTTGCGTCGCTCCGGGCGATATGTATGTATACAGCTCCTGTGGTGTTACCACGTGTACCAGCGAGAGGCCGAACAATCGACCACCATCAGAATGACTCTGCATATGCTAATTTCCGCGCGTAGAACGCTTCATGCGTGCCGGCGACCGGTCTTCTAGACCTCGTAGAAGTCACGCCCGCTCGCACAGGACGGGAGCGTTTCGAATTGCGTGCTAAATCCCTTGGCTGTAGGTGTTCAACCGCGACTTTCCTCAGCTTGATTGTCACGGTGGTCAGCACATTTCTGGCGCTCCTGATGCCATCGTCAGGTGCGCTCGATCTGTGAATCAGGTTAATGGAATTGGAGCACGTCGCGGTTGGGAAATCGAAATTTGCGATGAGCGACTGGCTATGGGCAAGGATCGTGGAGTCATGCTTGTCATGGTTTCGACATGAAGAACTGTCAGCACGTAGCGAACAGTCTGTCACTACTCACTACTGAGCGCTCGCGATGTTACTTCCACAGTTCCACCGTCCTGATCCTGGTTGCCGGGCTCTTGGCACTACCTCATCTCAAGCGTGAATTGACGCCTACAACTTAGCAAAATACGCCCAAGGCGCCACTTCTTTGACAGAGGACCAAACCTCATCGATCGTTTGCACGACTTCCTCTGGTAGCGTCCCTTGGTCGCAAATCTCCAGGTTCTCCTTCAGCTGAGAAATGCTGCTAGCGCCGATGATGATGGCGTCCCCATGTTGGCCCGACAAATCGGAGTGGTGAATGGCCCATCGCAGAGCGGTGGCGTGTCCAGTGAGGCCATGCTTCTTAGCCGCTTCTTGAATCCTTTGTGACGCCTCGAAGATGGCATCTTTGTGATAGCCTGACACCGCGTGTTAGTGTAAGTCACTAGGATCTTCAGGGTTCGGACTCACTGGCAGAATAGATCTGACCTCCCATATTCTTGGTCGACCACCGGCTCTTCGGGTCATTTGCACTGTCGCGACTGATTTTGCCTGTCAACATTCCCGCGGCCGCAGGACTATTATCATCAGGTCAGTATCTCACTTCGATCGAGGCCTCGTGGTAACCGCTCACGAGTAGGCGTAATACGCAATGCCATGCTTACGCAGAACAGGCAACAAGTCGTCCTCGCCCTTTCTGGCCAGCAGGTTGTACTGTCCCTGGAACACGCTGGG